>ERZ1673698.167-NODE-167-length-112136-cov-9.926357_pt1 | contig 112136 bp, 88 predicted proteins | sample MGYA00580228_ERZ1673698 | MGnify/ENA primary metagenome ERZ1673698 (study PRJEB41218, sample SAMN15661768) | gut metagenome | host: Homo sapiens | place: Canada: London | collected 2015-08-20/2019-03-30 | study: EMG produced TPA metagenomics assembly of... | reverse complement strand
GGGCGTGAACCGGTATCCAATCCGGTGGGGAAACCCCCGAAGGCAACGCCGCTACTGCTGGGGCAGGGAGCGGGAGTTCGATTCTCCCGGTAGCGACAAAATACCGCTAGCAATTAAGTTGTTAAAAAAAGTCGTATTTTTCTTGCCGCTGTTAGCGGCGCATGGGAAATGTTACAGATTTAACACCGCTGTTAGCTGCTTAACATAAATGGCTGTGGATTTCGTGCCGCTGTTAGCGGGAGAAAATTCTTGGCTGTTTTTTTCTTCCTTCTGACAGTGGGAAGAAAAAAATTCGAATAGATGATACGCCGCTGTCAGCGGCACAAGAAATGTGGAGGAAACGAAGGGGGTGAATGTCTAACAATAAAAACCTAAGCCTATGATTACTTCTACAAATTTAAGTATGTTACGTAACCTGGAACATTTTCAGGTGATGTCGAATGTTCTCGCTTACCTGAAAGCAGAGAATCCGGAAGAACTGAAGCTTACACCTGTTGCTGAGACGTTTGAAGCTAAAATGAAAGTGTACGATGATGCACTTGTTCTTGAACGTGGCAATGTCTTGTCCGGAAGGCTGAATCAGGCAGATCTTGAGCGTGATCTCGCTTTGCGTTCCTTAGTCAGTATTATCAAAGTGTACGTTTCTTTCCCCGAAGCTACGCAATCCGATGCGGCTTCGGAATTGCTCCATTTGATAGAAAAATATGGGAAACAGATCGACAAATTGCCTTATTTGCAGGAATCGGGCGTACTGGCCAATTTGTTTCAGGACCTGGAATCGGAAGAAAGCAAGGAAGCGATCGCCTTATTGCATCTGGAGGACTGGGTAACGAAGCTGAAGGAATCAGCCGTTCGCTTTGATGAGCTGTTTATCAGCCGGGAATCGGATAATTCGACGAAGTTGTCTGGGAGAGTGAAGGGAGCGCGTCAGGCAGTCCAAAGTGAGTTTGAACGCCTGTCCGTTCTGGTGAATGCGTATGAAATCGTGTACGGAGAGGAAGCCTATGCCGGCTTGTCGTCCAAGATCAACGAGGCGGTGTACTATGCCCGCCAGCAGGCCACCCGCCGTAGTCCGAGGGGTAAGGGAGAGGAGAAAACGGTAACGGAATAGTCATGGAACTGGTTTTAGAGCGTCGTTATCTGAAACCGTCGTACACAATCGGGTGCCTGTCTGTCTGCGGCACCCGTTTTTGTGATACGCTGGAGGACCGGGTACGCGATTTGAAGCAGGAGCCGAAAGTCCCCGGAGCGACGGCCATTCCGGCTGGCCGTTACGAAGTGATCGTCAACCGTTCGCCGCGATTCGGCCGCGATCTGCCTCGTTTGCTGGATGTTCCCGGTTTTGAAGGAATCCTGATCCACCGGGGCAATACGGCGAAGGACACCGCCGGCTGTATCCTGGTAGGTGAAAACCGGTTGCCTGGCCAGGTGCTCAACTCCACGCCCTACGAACTGCGTCTGACGTCCCTGATCCGCGAAGCGCAGGAAAAGGGCGAGAAGATCCATATAACCATTACCGATCCTTGAAATCCGAGTCGTATGAAACGTTTACTGAGCCGTATGGTGGTCATTGCCGCAGTAGCCGGTTTGATCGTTTTGCTGTGGGTCATGTACCGCAGCGAATCCCGCGACCGTCGCCGTCTGGAAGCCAACCAGCGCAGCCTGCTCACGGATGTGGAGTACTACCGTACGCGCGACAGTTTGAGTGCCGCCGGGGTAGAGCGGCTGACGCTGACGAGCCGGGAGTTCCGCCGTCATGCGGAAGAGCTGGAACGTACGGTGGAGGCTCTTCAGTTGAAAGTGCGCCGCCTGCAATCGGCTTCCCGTACAGCCGTCACGACGGCCTATCCGGTAGAGGCGCGGTTGTGCGATACGGTGATCGTTCGTGATACTTTGGCTGTAGCCGATACGCTGAGCCGGTTGCATTATGTGAATCCGTGGGTAACGCTCGACGGAGTTGTTGCCGGAGACCTGTTCCGTGGCCGCATCGAAAGCCGCGATACGCTGATTCAGGTGGTTCACCGCATTCCCCGGAAGTTTTGGTTTATCCGCTGGGGCACGAAAGCCGTCCGCCAGGAGGTGACTACGCGTAATCCTTACAGCCGGATTACTTATACGGAATACATTGAATTGAAACGCCGGAAAAGAAAATAACGATGTTGGAAAGTATGGCGCCCTTATTAATCGGTGCGGTAGTAGGCTGTCTGATCTTTTATTTCATCCGCCGCTACAATAAATTTACGCCTTCGATGCTGGTGGCGACCATCGCCGCCATTCTCGGAGGTGACGGGATCTCCTCGCTCGCCACGATGGGCGAACGCTTCGGCAACCGTGATTTCCACCTGTGGTATCTCGCAGGGGTTGCCGTGGGCTTCTTTCTCTACGGAGTCTATGTTTTGCTGGTGGCTATCCTTTTCCACCGTGGCAAGATTCGTGACAAAGGAGAATTTGACCGCATGCCTCCGGAGGAAACGGGGGAGAATAGATGAAGCGGATTATCTTTTTTCTATCTTTGACTCCGTCTTAGATACTTTCGCTCGGCAAAATCAAATAAATTTGCTTTTGCACTCGACTTATTCGTATCTTTGCATACAGAACAAATAAAAATCCGGCCCTATGAATGCTCAGTTACGTAAACTACCGATCGGGATACAGACTTTTGAAGATATTCGTCGTGAAGGTTATCTTTATGTCGATAAAACAGCTCTGATTTATCGGTTAGTCACGACAGGTAAGCCTTATTTTTTGAGTCGGCCGCGTCGTTTCGGCAAGAGTTTGCTGATTTCTACGTTGGAAGCTTATTTTACTGGAAAACGAGATTTGTTTGAGGGTTTGGCAATTGCAGAGCTAGAACAAGAGTGGCTGGAATATCCGGTGTTGCATCTGGATTTAAATGCCGAGAAATATGATGCGCCGGAGCAATTATGGATATTATTAAATAATCAGTTATCAGGTTGGGAACGTTTGTATGGACGTGAAGAATCTGAAGAAACACTTTCAACACGCTTTTCCGGTATTATTCGTCGTGCATACGAGCGTACGGGTCGTCAAGTGGTTGTGTTGGTAGATGAATACGATAAACCTTTGTTACAGGCACTGAAGGATGAACCCTTGCTTGATGAATACCGTAAAACGCTGAAAGCTTTTTACGGCGTTTTGAAAAGCAGCGACCGTTATCTGCGGTTTGCTTTCCTGACGGGAGTGACCAAGTTTTCGCAGGTGAGTGTTTTCAGCGATCTGAATCAGTTGGTGGACATCAGCATGCTGCCTCAGTATGTCACTCTTTGCGGGATTACACACGGGGAACTGGAGCGGGATTTTGAGCCGGAACTCCGGAGCCTGAGCGAGCAGGAAGGGACGAGCAGGGAAGAAACCCTGCAATGCCTTACCCGTTTGTACGACGGTTATCATTTCAGTGAAAATACGGTAGGCGTGTTCAATCCGTTCAGTTTATTGAATGTATTGCAATACAGCCGTTACGATAGTTACTGGTTTCAAACGGGAACGCCGACGTTTCTGGTGGAATTGTTGCAGGGAAGTGATTACGATTTGCGGGAGCTGATTGATGGGGTAGAAGTGAAAGCCTCGGGGTTTTCGGAATACCGGGTGGATTCGCACAATCCGGTGCCGCTGCTTTATCAGAGCGGTTATCTGACGATCAAGGATTATGACTCCCGTTTCCGGAACTACACGCTTTGTTTCCCGAACGAAGAGGTGGAATACGGTTTTATGAATTTCCTGGTTCCTTTCTATACTCCGGTTACGGACGACCGTACGGGTTTTTACATCGAACGTTTTATCCGCGAACTGGAAGCAGGCGATGTGGACGCCTTTATGGAACGCCTGAAGGCTTTCTTTGCGGGTATTCCTTATGAACTCAACGACAAGACCGAGCGTCATTATCAGGTGATTTTCTACATCGTCTTCACCTTAATGGGTCAGTTCTGTGACGCCGAAGTGCGCAGTGCCCGCGGCCGTGCCGATGCCGTAGTAAAGACGGGGGATTATGTCTGCGTCTTTGAATTCAAGCTCAACGGCAGCGCAGATGAAGCCCTGCAGCAAATCGATGACCGTGGCTACTTGATACCCTACACCGCTGATGGCCGCACTCTGCTCAAAGTAGGTGTCTCTTTCGATGCTGCCGAACGAAACATCGGGGAGTGGAAGGTGGTGAGTTGTCCGGAGGAATAACAGCCGGCTGCAACTGTTGCAAATTTTGCAACGGTTCATATAGAGGATTGTTGAAAAGTGGTGTGAATTGCTGATTGATTCTGCCCGTGTGGTAAGTTTGTCATTTTGTCGGTTTTCTGTAGGGAATTTCTTATTTTTGCTACCCATAGCATGATTCTTATGAAAACGACCGAGGAATATCTGGAACTTTTGCGGGCTTATAAAGCTTTGAAGGCCATTCAATACGGAATTCTCCGTATCGGTATTTTGGGTTCAGTATCCCGGGGAGAGCAAACTCCGCAGAGTGACGTAGACATTTTTGTTGAACTTAAAAAAACAAGCCTGTTTATTCTTGTGCATATCAAAGACGAATTGCAGGAGCTTTTGGGATGTAACGTCGACATTGTCCGTTTGAGACAAAATATGGATACTATTTTACGTGACAGTATTACACAGGAGGGAATTTATGCATAAACCGAGCGTCTTGAGAGTACTTGTATGCTTTGCTTGTCATTATTATTGCTCATCACTATTTTGATTTAGACGCTGAGATTGTTTATGATGTTGTAAAAAACGATCTTCCGGAGATGTTAATAACTATTCGGAAAATGATAGTTGATTTGAGATCATAATTTTTTATTTATTCTTGCCAGTTAGGTTTGGCTTTATTGATTAAAATGGCAGGAAAATAACTTGATTAAATAGATTATTATCCGGAAAGGCGAAAAGCTTTTCCGGATTTTTTATTGTGTACTCTAAATCTTTTTTATGCCCTCAGAAAATACCCGCCGCATAGCTAAAAACACGGTTATGCTGTACATCCGTATGCTGTTGATCATGGCGGTGACGCTGTATACCTCGCGGGTGGTGCTGAACGTACTTGGGGTGGAGGATTTCGGGATATACAATGTGGTTGGAGGAATTGTGGTGATGTTTTCGTTTCTGAACGGAGCGATGGCCACTTCGACTCAGCGATTTCTGAGTTTTAGCTTGGGCAAAAATGATCAGGAGCAGGTGGCCCGGGTTTTCAGTATGAGTATGACTACTCATATTTCAATTGCCTTAATTGTATTGTTATTGGCAGAAACATTCGGTTTATGGATATTTTATCGCTATCTGAATATTCCCCCGGAACGGATGGGTGCCGCGCAGTGGGTATATCAGTTGTCGGTATTGACTTTTTGTATTAGTATTATCCGGGTACCTTATAATGCGGGAATTATTGCTTATGAACGGATGTCCTTTTATGCTTATATTAGTATTGTGGAGGTGTGTTTAAAATTGGGTATGGTTATATTGCTTCAATATCTCGGGAGCGACAAATTGATTTTGTATGCTTTGTTGATGGCACTGACTACGGGTATCGTGACTTTTATCTATAAGTTGTATTGTTGCAAGACTTTTTCAGTGTGTAGGTACCATTATTTCTGGGATAAGCATTTATATAAAGAGCTGATCAGTTTCTCCGGTTGGAGCCTTTTCGGAAGTGCAGCCAATGTGGGTGTGCAGCAAGGGATAAATATTCTGTTGAATGTTTTTTTCGGGGTGGTGACGAATGCTGCATTGGGGATTGCTAATCAGGTAAGTTCGGCCGTCAGTCAATTAGTCGGAAATTTTCAGACGGCTTTTAATCCTGCTTTGGTTAAATCTTATGCTTCGGGAGATTATTCTTATTTTGTCCGGTTGATTTTTCAAACTTCACGTTTTTCTTATTTTCTTTTATTTATTATTGCCTTACCCTTATATCTCTGTATGCCTTTTGTGTTAAAGGTATGGTTGGATATTGTTCCTGAGTACACCGTCGTTTTCTGCCGGTGGATGCTTGTTTTTGTGCTGATAGATGCCGTTTCGGCTCCTTTATGGATTTCTGTGCAGGCTATCGGAAAAATCCGGAGTTACCAGTTATTGATGAGTGCCTTGATTTTTCTGAATATTCCGCTTTCCTGGTTGTTGTTACGTTTGGGAAAGGATGCAGAGTGGGTTATGCAGGTTCGGGTCGGAATAAATCTTCTGACCTTTATCTGCAGGATTATTTATTTGCAGAAAAGGAAGGTTATTTCTTCTTACTTGTATTTGCGGGAGGTCATCAGCCCGGTAGTCCTTGTTTCCGTCTTGTCTGTACCCCTGCCTTTATGGATTGGCTGTAATTATTCTGGTTTGAAAGGTTTTTTATTGTTGTCGGGAGTGTCAGTGATTTTATCCGGAGTGGCGATTTGGTTTTTGGGGTTAAGGAAATCTGAACGCGATTTTATATGGACTTCTTTTCGAAACAAATTGAGGATATGAATAATATATCGGGCGTCCGTTCATGTTATGGATGCGGAGTCTGCGGGTTGGCTTGCGGACAAAAGATTATAGAAATCCGTCTCAATCGAGAGGGATTTTATGAGCCTTATATTGCAGATGAAACCTGTTGTACAGATTGTGGTATTTGTACAGATGTATGTGCTTATTTGCATGAAGATCTTTCTTCAAAAGACCATATAGTACTTCAAAGTTATGCTGCATGGAGTAAGGATGTCCAGATTCGCCATAAATGTTCTTCCGGAGGTGTAGGGTTTGAGTTGGGACGTTATCTTTTGGGAAAAGGTTATCAAGTTTGTGGTGTACGTTATAATCCGGATTTGAATAGGGCAGAGCATTATATGGCTTCCTGTGTAGAAGAACTTACCCCTTCTGTGGGAAGCAAATACATTCAAAGTTTTACGCTGGATGGTTTTCGTCGGATAAACCGGAAAGATAAATATTTGATAACCGGCACGCCATGTCAGATAGATTCTTTCCGCCGGTATATTCAAAAGTTTAAGATCGAGGAGCATTTTATATTGGTGGATTTCTTTTGTCACGGCGTTCCTTCCATGCTATTGTGGAAGAAATATCTGGAAGAAACAGAACAAATGACCGGGAAAATTACCGGTGTTTCATGGCGTAATAAAGCTACAGGATGGCATGATTCATGGGCAATGACTATAAATGGTGAGAAAACTTTCTATAACTCCCGTCTTTCCGGTGGGGATGTTTTTTATCGTATGTTCCTGAGTGATCTATGTTTGGGAAAAGCGTGTTATGAAAAGTGTAAATACAAATACGATAAGTCGGCTGCGGATATCCGGATCGGTGATTTGTGGGGGAAAACTTATGCTGCGGAGGAAGAGGGGGTAAGTGCTGTTGTCGCATTTACGGAGAAAGGACTTGAATTACTGAAATCCTGTGATTGTGAATTGACCGCGCATCCGTTTGAAGTAGTGGCAGAAGGACAAATGCGTAAGTCTCCGGCACAGCCCTTTATTCGTCCTTTGGTAATCAGCGGGTTGAGAGGTGAAAAATCACTGAAGTTCCTTGCAGCGACTTTGTTACGGTTATATAAAATAGTTTGTCTTCCAAAGAGAGTGTTGAATAGGGTCTGTAGGATAATAACAAAATAGGATAGAGAATGGGAAAAATTGTAGGGATTCTTTCTATGCAAAGGGTCTTGAATTACGGTTCTTTTTTGCAAGCTTATGCGCTGAAGCAATTGTTGTTGAAAAATGGAGCTGATGAGGTTTGTTTTATTGATATAGAACCTGGCCGCCAGTTGCCGGGGTTTTCTAATAGAAAGCAGGTCGCCCGATGTAGAAAAATATTACGTCTTATCGGTTATGTCCTCCACGGAAAATTGTTGCTGAAAATCCGGGATAAACGTTTTGCTGAGAGACTTGCAGGTAGTATTGCCGGTTGTTTTCCATTGTTAGGGTTGGAATATAAAACAGCAAAGCTTCCGGATTTGGTGGTTATCGGGAGTGATGAGGTTTTTAATTGTTGTCAGGCTACCGGTTGGGGATATACCTTGCAATTATATGGAGATATACCTTATGCGGAAAAGGTGATCAGTTATGCAGGTTCATTCGGGCACACGACGTATGAACAGTTGAAGGCTTTTGGGATAGATCGTGAAATCGGATCGACTATGCAAAAATTATCGGCTATTTCTGTCCGAGATGAAAATTCTTTTCAAATTGTGCGGCGATTAACCGGAATTGAGCCTCAAATTCACTTGGATCCGGTATTGATATACGGTTATCAAGAAGAGATCGCCCGGTTAACTATGCCTGAGCAAAAGGATTATATGATTGTTTATACTTATCAGGGACGTATAAAAGACCGGGATGAAATAAAGGGGATCTGTCGTTTTGCCAGGGAGAACCGGAAAAAATTGATTTCTGTTTTTTGCCGTTACGATTGGTGTGATGAAGCAATTATTCCGGCAACTCCTTTCGATGTTCTGGCTTGGTTTAAAGGGGCTGATTATGTTGTTACCGATACATTTCATGGAACTATTTTTTCTATTATTACCCATAGATGTTTTGCTACCTTGGTGAGAACAACAAACCACCAAAAGTTGACGTCTTTGTTGATGTATCTTGGATTATCGGAAAGAATTATTCAGAATACAAATCAGTTAACGTCTGTATTTGAGGAGAATATAAATTTTGGGGAGGTAGATAGAATATTGGATGCAGAAAGGGAACGGACGGAGATTTATTTGATTCAGAATGTGAGGTGATTTATTTCTTAAGTCATGATTTTGTCGGTATTGCCGGGAAAAGCATGTACGTTTTTTGATAATACTTACGGTAAAAATTCCGCTTTTTACGAAACCTGGTTAAAGGACCTGCCGGGGGTAAAAAGGGCAGAAGAAACTGTCCTTTAAATTCCGGAAAGTTTTAACTGGTTTTCGACGGCGTCTTTGATGAGGGAATTAATGGTTTTGCCGGAAGACTGGGCCAAAAGGGCAATACGGCGGTGTATTTCCGGGGAAAGGCGGACATTCAGAACGCCAGTATAGGATTTCTCCGGTTTCAATCCGTGCTCTTCGCAATAAGCCAAATAATCGTCTACTGCTTCGTGGAAAGCCTTTTTCAGGTCTGCCACGGTAGTTCCCTCGAAATTGACGAGGCTGTTGATGCCCTCGATTTTTCCGAAGAATACGTCATCTTCTTCGCTATAGGCGACGGTGCCGATAAAACCGTTGTATTTCATTACATTCATGGCTCTGTTATTTTAAAAGTTTGATTCCTATTTTATTATTTTCTCTTTTCGGAGATTTTCTATTTCAACTCATTCAATAATTCGTCATGATAAAACCGGATTGTTTCAGTTCATCCAGGACTTGTCTCAATGCATATATTTTCAGTTGTGGCTGGGGATGAGGCTTATGTAACATAATGGGAAATGTTTTATAAGCTTTTCCCGGGTTCCCATAACAAAATTAATTGATGTATGAATGTAACTGTTTTTTAGTTACAGGGTAAATGTTTATTCTTAAATTTTTATGATTAAAGTTTCCGTTTGTATTCCAATATATAATGTCAGTGCATATATTGAAAGATGTGCCCGTTCATTGTTTGGACAGACTTGCCGTGAGGTAGAATATATTTTTATCGATGATTGTAGTCCGGACAATAGTGTTGAAATATTACGGCGGGTGATGTCGGAGTATGCTGAACGTATGCCGGAAGTCCGGATCGTGCGACATGAGCAGAACCGTGGATTGTCAGCAGCACGTAATACGGCTGTTGAGCAAGCGAAAGGTGAGTATATTATGCACGTGGATAGTGATGATTATTTAGCTCATGATTCTGTCGTGGAATCTATGATTTTAAAGGCAGAAGAAACAAATGCGGATATTGTCGAGGCTGATTATGTTGCAGTTACCTGTAATGGTAAACTCAACTGTAAGAATATTAGAAATAGCCGATCAAAAGACAGGTTACTCGCAGATGTGATTTGCAAAAACACACAGATAACTATATGGAATAAACTGATTCGTAGAAGACTATATGTTGACCATAATATATCCGTTCCGGATCGTTTGAATAATGGGGAGGATTATGTGACACTTCCCCGATTGATGTATTATGCCGGTAAGATCGAACATATCGATGACTATACTTATTGCTATAATCTGATGAATGTCACTTCGTTTTCGTCTAACAGAAAGAACTGGGACAATTTGCGTTCGATGGTTCGGGCTAACCGTTGTTTATTGCATTTTTTTTCATCTGTGATGCCGTCGATGAATAGGTATGTCGAAGCCATATATCTGGAGACGAAAGCTTATCATCTACTCTACTCCACCACTAAACAGGAATTGAGTGAAACCCGCCAATTTTTTTCTGAGTGTAAATACCGGTATTTCTTTGGTATGCGATGGAAATATCAAGTCGTATTGATGTTGAATTTTTTGAGATTGGATAGGGCTGTTTTTTGGATTGGCCGCTCTTTTAGAAGATAATTGCTACTTTGATTGGGAAATAATGTTGAAACGATTGTCAAAAATAGAAGATTTTGTAATTCTTTTTCTTTTCGTGTTTGGATTAATATTGCCGGTTGTCCGTACTTCATCGTTGTTGCTTTTGGTGTTGCTTCCGATACGTTTTTTATTCTCCAATGGGATTTTTTCGATAGTAAAAGCCATTCTGTTGAATAAATATATTGTCCGGCTGGTCGGAATTTATTCTTTGCTGATTTGTTTAACGATTTGTTGTACGGCGGTAAATCTGGCTTTTGATTTTACTTTGATCCCTACATTGATAAATGCGACACTTCATCTGGTAGTTGCAGTGATGATCGTTGCATTATTTCTTTATAAAAAAAGATCGCTTCGTTATGTCGAGTGTTTGTTAATAGGGATATTTGTCATGCAGTCACTTGTTCAGTTGATTGCGTTTGTTTCTCCGTCAATGCTTCAATTGGTACAGCATTTTCAAAGTTCTGCGACGGTTGAAAGAGCCAGTTTGTTTGCAGGCAGGCGTGGATTGGCATTAGCAGGAACCGTATTTTTCGGTTTATCCACTATTTATGGAATAGTCTTTTTTTTCCTGACTAAAATCGCAATCGATAAGGGCAAAGTGACTATAAAGCATGTCCTTTGGGGAGTGATCATATTGGTGGGAGGATTTTTTACAGGCCGGACTTTCTTTATCGGGGCAGGAATGGCCGGATGTTATTTTTTAAGTTCTTCTTTGCCTGTAAGTACTAAAATCGGGACAAGTATTAAAGTGGTTTGTTATCTGGCTGCCGCACTTATTTTATTGGTATGTATAATCCCTCAGAGCTATTACGATAAGATATATAATCTTTTGCTGTATGTATTTGAAGCGGTATTCAATTATATCAATACGGGGCATGCTACGACAACTTCATCTGCGCATCTTATGGATGATATGTATTTTCCGATACCATTTTCTACTTTCCTGATAGGTGACGGTTGTTACACGGCTTTAGACGGGGGATATTATATGAGTACGGATGCAGGTTATATGCGTAATTTGCTTTTGTTTGGAATTGTGGGATTGATTATATGTATCCTATTCGACTGTTTTCTTTTGTGGGGAAGCAAGCGTCTTCGGGATAAACGCTTGTTTAAGTTTAATTTTTTTATCTTTTCCTATTTATGTATCCTTCATATTAAAGGAGAAGTTTTTGCATATCTGATCACTGTCCATTGTATCCTCTTTGTCTATTATATTTTTTATCAATTCTACGACAAAAGATCACTTTCAACAGAATAGAAAATGAAAATCGATATTCTTATCTGCACGTATAATGAAGGAATTGTTCGTGCGGTCAATATACTTATGCCTTATCATCCGGATGTCAAGTATAAGATTTCTCATCAGGTGACAAAGGAGGAGTATAGATTTATTCCTGAGGAATTTGAAGAGAGAGCGGATGTCCGGATATCACAGATATCGTCGGCCGGTTTATCCAAAAACAGGAATAATGCTTTGGCTATGGCGGAAGGAGATATCTGTTTTATTGCGGATGACGATGTAAAATACGATATGGATATCGTCCTGAAAGTGGCTGAATATTTCAAAACAGTTTCGGAACTGGATGTTTTTGTAGGTAGAATAAAGACTTACGACGGAGAGCCGGCCTATAAGAAATATAAAGTATGGCAGTCAAAACTCGGGTGGAAAGATATCGGGGGTGTAAGTAGTATTGAAATGGTATTGAAGAGAGAAGTGATACGAAAGAATCATATCCGCTTTGACGATCATTTCGGTATAGGAGGTAATTTGTTTCCTAAAGGTGAAGAAGCTGTTTTTCTTTCAGATTGTCTGAGAAACAAACTTCATATTGTTTATTTCCCTGAATTTATAGTAAAGCATTCCTGCCAAAGTTCCTGTAGTCATATTGTATACTCTGAAGAGGAGGCCAAATATATGGGAGCACTTAACCGGCGTATTTTTAAATGGCTTGCTTATCCGAATGGAATATTGTTTGGCATAAAGCATTTTAAGAGGTATAAAAAGAATATGACGTTTATGGAGTTTATACAGGCTTATTATAAAGGGATTCAAATGGTAAAGTATCAATAACGTTTTTAGAAATAAAGGATATGAATATAGCAATTGTAGGCACGGGCTATGTCGGTCTGGTGTCGGGTGCTTGTTTTTCGGAAATGGGCATTGATGTGACCTGTGTGGATATCGACGAGAAGAAGATTCAGCATTTGTTGGAGGGTGAAATTCCGATTTATGAACCGGGGCTTGACGATTTGGTAAAACGGAATGTGGAAGCGGGTCGTTTGCATTTCACTACCGATTTGACGACTTGTCTCGATGAGGTGGAGGTGGTTTTCTCGGCCGTAGGTACGCCTCCGGATGAGGACGGCTGTGCGGATCTTAGGTATGTGCTCGACGTGGCCCGTACTTTTGGGCGTAACATCAAGAAATATACGATTCTGGTCACTAAATCCACGGTTCCCGTAGGGACTGCAGGCAAGGTGAAGGCGGTTATCCGGGAAGAACTGGCTCGTCGCGGGGAGCAGGTCGATTTTGAGGTAGCCTCGAATCCGGAATTTTTGAAAGAAGGTGCGGCTATTAAGGATTTTATGTCGCCGGACCGGGTGGTGGTCGGAGTGGAAAGTGAACGGGCCCGGAATATAATGGCTAAACTTTATCGTCCCTTCCTGACGAATAATTTCCGTGTTTATTTTATGGATATTCCATCGGCCGAGATGACGAAATATGCGGCCAATGCGATGCTTGCCACGCGTATCTCGTTTATGAACGATATTGCCAATTTGTGCGATAAAGTGGGAGCTGATGTGAATATGGTGCGCAAAGGGATCGGGACGGATAGCCGTATCGGCAATAAATTCCTGTATGCCGGATGCGGTTACGGAGGTTCCTGTTTCCCGAAAGATGTGAAGGCACTTGCCCATACCGGACGCGAATACGGTTGTGTCATGGGTGTGATAGAAGCGGTGGAAGCCGTTAACGAGCGGCAGAAGAGCATCGTATATGACAAACTGAAACAGCAACTCGGAGATTTACGAAGTAAAACGGTTGCTCTTTGGGGATTGGCCTTCAAACCCGAGACGGACGACATGCGTGAAGCGCCGGCGCTTGTTGTTATCGATAAACTCATCCAGGACGGTGCCGTAGTTAAAGTATACGATCCTGTAGCGATGCCGGAATGTAAACGGCGCATAGGGGACAGGGTGGTCTACTGCAAGGATATGTATGATGCGGTGATCGATGCCGATGCATTGGCGCTTATCACGGAATGGAAACTGTTCCGTATGCCTTCCTGGACGGTGATGAAAAAAGTGATGCACTCTCCTCATATTGTCGATGGCCGAAATATATACGATCGTCAGGAAGTGGAGCAGGAAGGTTTTGTCTATTCTGCTATCGGCCGATAATTGTTTTTTCTGTAAATATTCAATAAACTCATTATGCAAGATTATGGATTGGTGTCTGTCATCACTCCTTCATACAATTGTGCCCGGTTCATTGGTGCAACCATAGAATCTGTCCAGGCTCAGACTTATCCGAACTGGGAGTTAATTATTGTCGACGACTGTTCAACCGATCACTCGCGGGAGGTAATAGAGAAGTATATCGGTGAAGATCCCCGGATAAAATTAGTTGTATTGGAGCGGAACTCCGGTGCTGCCGTGGCTCGGACGAAAGCGATGCAGTTGGCCCAGGGACGATACATGGCATTTTTGGATAGTGATGATTTGTGGGTGCCCGATAAGTTGGAACGACAACTGGAGTTCATGAATAAATATCATCATGCTTTTTCCTGTACAGCCTATGAACAAATAGATGAGAACGGTAATTCCTTGAATCGTATTATTCATACCAAGCGAAAAGTGGATTATAACCGTTTGTTGTTGGATTGTCCTGTCGGAAATTCAACGGTGATGTATGATGTGGCTGTTATGGGAAAATTTGAAGTACCTGATATCCGGAAAAGAAATGATGATGCCTTGTGGCTGAAAATGTTGAAGAGAGAGAAATATATATGGGGGATACCGGATGTGCTCATGCAGTATCGGATTCGCCCCGGTTCCATATCTATCGATAAGTTGAGTTTGATAAAATATCATTGGTATCTGTATCGGGAAGTAGAACATTTAAGTGTGCTGCGTTCCGTGTTTCATATCGGATATTGGTGCTTTCTGAAAGTGTTTCACATTAAATAATCCATTTCAATGAAAATCCCTTTTTCCTTACCTGTTATCGATGCGGAAGTGATAGCGGAGATGCAGGATACGCTGACCCGTACCGGTTGGCTGACGACTGGTCCCAAAGCGAGGGCTTTGGAAGATGAAATCCGGCAGTTTACGGGTGGTGAGGCTGTGTTATGTGTAAATTCATGGACTTCCGGGGCGATGCTGATGCTACGGTGGCTGGGTGTTGGTCCCGGTGATGAAGTGATTATCCCCGCTTACACTTACAGTGCAACGGCTTTGTGCGCCATGAATATGGGTGCAAAGGTGGTGATGGTAGACGTAAAAGAGGATTTTACCATCGATCCGGAAAAGATAAAAGCTGCGATCAATGAACACACCAAAGTGATATTGCCTGTGGATATCGGAGGGTATCCCTGTGATTACGATGCCATCCGGGCAGTTTTGAACGACCCGGAAGTAATGGCTTTGTACCGGCCTGCTTCCGAGAGGCAAAAGCAATTGGGCCGGATAATGCTTTTGGCGGATGCGGCCCATTCCTTAGGGGCTTTTTATAAAGGGAAGGCTTCCGGGACCGTGGCCGATGTCACTGTTTTCTCCCTGCATTCCGTAAAAAATATAACGACAGGGGAAGGCGGTGCGATTGTATTGAATTTACCGCAGCCTTTCGGCAATCAGAACGAACTGACTTACCTGAGGGCTTTGGCATTGAACGGACAAAACAAGAGTGCTTTCGAAAAAAATCAGGTGGGTGCGTGGCGGTATGATATTATCGATCAGGGACTGAAAGTGAATATGCCGGATTTGTGCGCTACTGTCGGGTTGGCCCAGATGCGCCGGTATAAATCCACGTTTCTGCCCGAAAGGAAAGCCATTTTTGAATTTTATGTCCGGGAGTTTTCAAAACGGGATTGGGCTGTTATTCCCCCCTATCATCACCGGGATACGGAGAGTTCTTATCATCTGTTTCTGCTCCGGATCAAGGATTTCGATGAGGCGAAACGGGATGCCATGATTCAATATATCAGTGAAAAGGGTGTCGGGGTAAATGTACATTACATACCGATGGCTATGCTGACTTTGTTCAAGAACCGGGGATATAAAATGGAAGATTATCCGAATACATACCGGTTGTATGCCAATGAAATCAGTCTTCCGGTTTATAATCATTTAACCCGGGAACAGCTGCGTATCATCGTGGATACCGTTGCCGAAGCCTATGAAGCTGTAAAATAACATTTCTTTCCTTCCTTTTTAATCCGAATTTATGTACAAATTTTTGAAGGTTGTCTTTGACGTACTGCTGGCACTTATTGCCTTGGTGTGCGTGTCGTGGCTGTTGTTGCCCTGTATGCTGATTTTGTGGTGTACGGGAGAACATAAGGTATGGTATCTGCAAAAAAGGGTTGGGTACAGGAACCGGATGTTTTCTATTTTTAAGTTCGCCACCATGCTGAAGAACTCCCCCAATATGGGGACAGGCAGCCTGACCACCCGGAATGATCCGCGTGTATTGCCTTTCGGCCGTTTTTTGCGGAAGACGAAGATCAATGAATTGCCGCAGATATTGAATGTACTCAGTGGAACGATGAGTATTGTAGGGCCGCGTCCGCAGATGAAGGTGGATTTCGAACGTTTTCCGGAACATGTACGGCAGGTGATTTATAATGTGCGGCCGGGAATCACGGGGCTCGGCTCGATTGTTTTCCGGGATGAGGAGCGGTTGTTGTCGCAACCGGGGATCGATCCTGTCGTGTTTTATACGGAGAAAATCGCTCCGTACAAAGGTGAACTGGAAATCTGGTACCGGCAGCATGCATCGTTATGGCTGGATATAAAACTGATCTTTCTGACGGCCTGGGTGATCGTGAAGCCGGAAAGTGATCTGCCTTTCCGTTGGCTGAAAGGATTGCCGGAGCGGCCGGAGTATTTGAAATAATTTCTTACCTGAATTTGAAATCAAATTAAAATTAAGCAGATGTTGAATGTCAGTCAATTTATAGCCGACCACATAACGGGCCGGCAGAAGAGTATGTTCGCAGCGGACATCGGGGCGAACCGGGATAAGCTTCGCGCGGAAATAGAAGGAAAACGTGTTTTGGTGATCGGCGGTGCCGGGACGATCGGTTCTTCGTATATCCGGGCGGTACTGCCTTTCCGTCCTTCAAAGCTGGTGGTAGTAGATATCAGTGAGAACGGTCTGACGGAACTGACGAGGGATCTGCGCTCGACGTACGGGATGTATGTGCCTGAAGAATACCGGACTTATCCGCTCAGTTTTGCCGATCCGGTCTTTGAAAAGATTTTCCGGGCAGAGCAGGGATTCGATATTGTGGCCAATTTTTCAGCCCACAAGCATGTACGGAGCGAAAAGGATAAATATTCCGTTCAGGCGTTGCTGGAGAATAATGTGCTGAAAGCGCGGAAGCTGCTGGACCTGCTGAGTGAATACCCGCCGCGTCATTTCTTCTGCGTGTCGACGGATAAGGCTGCCAATCCTGTAAATATCATGGGAGCCAGCAAGAAGATCATGGAGGAAATGATCATGGCCTATTCTTCGCGGTTCAAAATATCGACGGCCCGTTTTGCGAATGTGGCTTTTTCGAACGGAAGTCTGCTGGTCGGATTTATCGACCGGCTGATGAAGCGTCAGCCGCTGAGTTCTCCGAACGATGTGAAACGCTATTTCGTTTCTCCGGAGGAGAGTGGACAGATCTGTATGCTGGCCTGCATTCTGGGACAGAACCGGGAGATCTTTTTCCCGAAACTGGGAGAAGAGCAGATGATGACCTTCTCCTCTATCGCCGACCGGTTCCTGCATAGTCTGGGATATGAGGTGAAGCAGTGTGCCTCGGAGGAGGAAGCCCGGCGGTTTGCCGCGGAGATGCCGGTGGATAGTAAAGTATATCCGGTGTATTATTTCACCTCGGATACGACAGGAGAAAAAGGGTTTGAGGAATTTTACGTGAAGGGGGAAAAAATTAATCCGGAACGCTTCGGATCACTGGGGGTGATTGAGGACCTGGAGGCCCGCCGGATGGAAGAACTGGATACTTTCCTGGAAAGATTGCAGGCGGTATTGAACGACCGGCAAACAGAAAAAGAAGATATTGTCGGAACGATAAAAGCATTTATCCCCAATTTTGAGCATATAGAGAAAGGAAAGAATTTGGATCAGAAGATGTGAAGTAAGAGATGACAGATGACAATTGACAGGATAGATAATAAATATGGAAAATAGGTTGGAGAAAGAATTGGGGCGGCTCTGCCGGGAGTATGCGGCTTGTAGTGTGGAGGTGGAAAGGAGGGATGAAGCCAGGAAGGTGAAGAATGCCCTGGAAAACGTGTGTGGGAGAGCAAGACAGAGACAGGATATTTCAGATCCGGCATTGCTTATAGCATTGCTGGATGCTTATGAGGTGACGCGGGATGAGGTGATGTTGCAGGAGGTGCTGGATGTGGTTAGTCGGAATTTGGATCGCCTGGCCGTTTCGGCGGAGAGTGTGAAATTGCTGGCTTATTGTTATTATTATGTGGAGGAGAAGGAATGTGTGGAGAGGGCGTGGGAGATGATGACAGTGTTGGAGCAGAGGGGGGAGGATGTGTCGGAAGTTAGAAAGGTGTTGGAAGAACTGACGGAATTGTGCTGACTGTCGGTTGGGGGAGGGGTTGGGGATGAATTTTAAGCCGGTTGACGGGCTGGGAGACGTTGGATATGCCCCTTTGGGGGCGGGAGAAGTATATCCCGGATACAGAGGGACATTTCTCCCGTGGGGCGGGGCCGGTGAGTCAGATGAACTTTTCCCGGTTTTGTGTCTTGTAAAGTCCTACCAATAAGAATATGAAGGAAGAGAGTAAGATAATCAATCGGTTGTCGAACAGGGTGTTATAAAAAATTTGCGGATTTTTATCCAAGGGGACGTCAAAGGGGTTCAAAAATACATTCCATTTGCTGACGTCCAGAATTTTACTCGATGCGAACAGCAATAAACCGATAATGATAATCATTACTGCCGTACCGTTGCCATTCCGGATGAGTGTACTGAGCATAAAACACAGTAAACCGATGAAAAGCGCAGGTACCATACTTTGTAAAGCGAGTTGCAGGGGAGGTACCTCTACAACCAGCCAGTCGGTGACGGCAGCTAAAAGCAAAGTGATGATAAAACAAATCATATAGGCGATTAAAAGCCGGAATAGCCAGATTTTATACCGATAGTTCGGAATACCGAAAATGATTTCTATGATTTTGGCATCCTGGTCGTTCTGTATACCGAAACAGGTCGGATAGAAGATCAATAGGATAGAAGGCACTAATAACATACTGTATCCGGTAGCCATCGTAATCTCCGAATCCGAAATAAGATTTAACCCCACCGTCAGGATATAAAAACCGACGGCACTGAGAATAAAATACATAAACTTATTGCCGAAGATAATCTTTATATTATACCGGGCGAGTTTTGCTATAGGAGTGATGTAATATTTCATGGCTTTACAAGTCTATTGAGTGATGATATTTTCATGATTAGCTAATTTTACATTCCTCAACAACCACAGATACGAGTCTTCCAGTAGAGGAGAAGTATGTACGGCATTGGGAACCGGTTGGGTCTCCGACAGACACCTGACTTTGATATTCTCTCCGTTCCGGATATGATGTACCAATAACAGGTCGGAAGGCAATTTTACAAATTCCCGGGCCGGAATTTCGAAAGTCCATGTCACATCTTTAGCAATTTCCACCATTTCGGAAGGAGTTCCGTGATATTTCAACGACCCTTTGTTGATAACACCCACCTGGTTACAGGAACTGGCGATATCCTCGATAATGTGGGTAGAGAAAATAACGATCCGGTTGCGCGACAATTCTACCAAAAGATTTCTGAAACGGATTCTTTCCCGGGGGTCCAATCCGGCAGTCGGTTCATCGACAACCAGAATGCGGGGCAGGTTCAGCAAAGTCTGTGCAATTCCGATCCGTTGTTTCATACCTCCTGAGAAACCTCCGATCTTTTTATCTTTGTTTTCATACATATGAACCGCTTCGAGCACTTCTGTGATCCGTTTGCTCCGGGTTTTGGGATTATAAATTCCTTTCAGGAGAGCCTGATATTCCAAAAACTCCCAGGAAGTCAGATTTTCGTAAGTACCGAATTCCTGAGGCAGATAACCGATCAATCCCTGCAATTCTTCCCGTTTTTTCTGAGTATCGATACCATTGATGAATATTTTTCCATAGCTCTGCTCGAATATGCCGCAGATGATACGCATAAGGGTGGTTTTGCCTGCACCGTTAGGTCCTAACAAACCGAACATACCGGTATGGATCTCCATAGAGACGGCGTTCAAGGCTTTGAACGGTTTTTTCTTATATCCGATCATCGGAATTTTTGTGGCGATCTTATATACTCCTTTTTTCAATTCCCTGAACCGACCGTCGATCATATCGATGTTGATATTGTATTTGTGGATCCGGTCCGATAAATAGCGGGCAACTATAGCGACATACCAAAGGAGACCGAGTAAAATAGCCATGCCGGAATCCGAGAATTTTATAGAAGCCCATATGAGCGTAAACAAGGGCGAAAAGTAATAAATGAAGATTCCGCATACCCGTATACACCAGCTTAAGATTTTGATTTCATGAGCTTTAAAATATTCACCTCCGATGGCAATCAATTTTGTCAGCAACATCCAGGTGCAGACGGCAAAAATGATGGCCCAGAAGGTCAATGTTTGATAGAAATAGGTGAAATAAATCAGGAAGCCGGTGATAGGTAACATCCATACCAAAGGTTTTAAATCCGACCATTGCCGGTATTCTTCCTTTAATCCCAGCCGTTCCCGTACACGTTGGCCGGATTGCCATTCCCGTTGAAATTCATTGGGACGGCCGTAGATCTTCACCAGATTACGGATTGAAATATGGATTTCCTGATCCGGAGGGATAATCCGGCTGTTGGCCTGACGCAGACTAGTCTCCATAAACCAGGTGGCTGCCGGTATCAGTATAATGGCTCCGACAAAGTAACCCAATTGCCATATCAGCGAGTCGGTTATCATCACTATGCCGATGACTGCCAGGATCAAAAGGGTGAGTTGAATAATCTTCAGGGTTAAACTCTGGGTACGCAGCCGATGAAGTGCTTCTTCCAAACCGGAATATAGGGTGGGGATAATCACCAGGGTCAATAATGTACTCATGGTCAATCCTCCGATCACCGTGATAGCGAAAGGAGCTCCGAGTCCTGATACAAATTCTCCTTGTCCCATGGCTAACGGGAACATGGCCACGATGGTGGTGATGGCTGTGATCAGGATAGGACGTACCCTCGAGATACCGGCGATGATGAGGGCCCGCGGTTTACGGTTACCCTGTCGCCGCAATTGCGAAGTGTAGTCGATCAGGATGATACTGTTGTTGACGACGATACCGATCAGGATAATGACACCGATCAATACATTGGCATTCATCAACGAATTGCTGGTAAACAATAAGGCTAGTAAGGAACCGATGGCAGCCAGGGGAATAGCGAACATCAATACGATCGGAGCTGTAAGTGATTCGAAAACAGACGCCAGGATCATGTAAATGATCACAAAAGCGGCCAGAATCAGAAAAGTGAATTCGCTGGTTTCGTCCTCTTCATGTACCACCTCGACAGCGATGCCGGTAGGAATATCGGTATTCTGCACCAGTTCGTCTATCTCTGTCCTTGCGGCTTCCAGAATATTCTTCGATTCGTTTACATCGGAATTGAACCGGTAGTTCACCGTGATTTCTTCATCCTGGTTGACCCGGTTTATGTTTCCTTGTCCCCGGGTAAGGTTGATATTACTGAAGCTACGTAATTCGGTAAGGGAATTATTCGTGTTGGTGACTTGCATATTACGCAAGTCTTCCAGCGTACGTACCGGATCCTGGTTTTCTTCTTCTTTTTTCTCGGCTAGCCGTTTGTCTTTGATGATGATATCGTACTCCTGATCTCCCGCTTTGTATTTGATCGAAGTGGTATTTTGGGGGGCGAAATTATTGAGCTCGGTGACTACATTATTCGGAGTTACATCATTGATTCCCATCAGATATTGGTCGAACATGATCCTGGCTTCGGGTTTTCCCCGGGATGAACTGACCGATGAATAGCTGATATTGTCCAATTCTTCCAATTGGAATTTGAGCAACTCGGCCAGGTTAGCCATTTTTTCGAAATCCTGTCCCTTGATGACAATTTTTTCCGTTTGGGTACCCATACCCATTTTTTTCATCAGTTGGTCGGCACCTCCCATGAGTGAACTGCCACCACCCCGGAAGTTCTCGCTGCTCTCGATAGCTTCGAGGCTGATATCGCTGACTCTTAACCCATCGGAGAGGGAGAGAATCGTGCTTTTGAGTTCGTTCAGTGTTTTTTTGTTGATCTTTTCGAAGCCCTCTTTTAGTTTAATGGTGACACTGGCATCCGTGGAATAGATCTTTGTACTGTATTGTTCGATTTCCTGGATATCGTTCAAGCGTTCTTCATAAGCTTTTATCGTTTCGTCTGTCCGGTTGAGGGTATTCCCATTGGGGAAAGTCATATAGACATTGAACGTATCGGCTTCGATTTCTTTTAACGTATTCATGGTCAGAGTCAAAGATAAAGCTACCGTGACGATCAATACCAATATCGCAGTAAATACGACTGCTGCCGGTTTGCGCAGGCACATTTTCAGTAAAGCGATATAAATCTGTACCGGCCGGCTATGAATCGATAATGTACTGAAATTTACCCGGTCGCCCTGGCCTTTCATGAATTGATTGACGGCCATAGGGATCAGTAGCAAAGCCACGACCAACGACAGGATAAGAGTCGTGATGATCGACACGCCGATATGTTCACCGATCAGCTTCAGGATAAAATCGTCTGAAAATAGGAAAGGAAGAAATACAGTGATCGTAGTCAGAGTGGCGGCGATAACCGCTTTGGCTACTTCCTGAGTGCCCCTTACCGCTGCTTCCTGACTATTGACCCCGATCGCACGCAACCGGAAGATATTCTCCATGACGACGACCGAATTATCCAACAACATGCCCACAGCGAGGGCTATACCCGTTAAAGTCAGTGTATTGATACTGATACCGAAAAAGTAAAAGAAATAGAAAGCAGAGAATACCGAAATGGGAATTGCCACGGCAATGAAAGTGACGATCTTGAAGTTTCGCAAAAACAGGTAGAGAATGAAAATAGCCAGAATCGCTCCGGTCAAACCCAGGTTGATGATGGTGTTGATGTTTTCACTCATCGTTTCGGCTGCGTCCGTATCGACTTTGATAGAAACTCCTTTGGTAGCCAGTTCTTCATTCAACTGGGCGATTTCTTCCCGTACCCGCTGTGAAAGATCGATGATATTGACCAGCGGAGATTTGGAGACAACACAGGTGATAACTTCTTTCCCATTCACCCGCGAATAGGATTCTTCTTCTTTAATGCCGAAATTGATGTCGGCGATGTCTTTCAACAATACCGGACCTTCGGATACGACGATGTTTCCCAGGTCCTCTGTCGCGAGATATTCTGCCGTAACGTTGACAAAAAAACGTTTGTTATCCTGAAATACCGAACCGGCGAAGGTCTTTTCAGACATATTCTTGCCGATCAGTGAGCTGACTTGTGATGCGGTGATATGGAGCGCTTTGTATTTTTCATCGTCGAGAAGGATTTCGATGCTCTTCTGACGTCCGCCTATGACCGTGACCGAGGCTATTCCATCCGTACTTTCAAGGATGGGAGCAATGTCGATATCGGTGATATTCCGGACATAATCGACATCGTCGTCTCCCAGAATCTGTAGAGTCATAAACTGATCACTGGCCATTCCGCTACCGGCTTTATTGACTTGGATGGTGAAGTCTTCCGGAATACTTTTGGTGATCGCTTTGATTTTTTCTTCCAGCTTCAGGTAAGCATATTTGACATTTGTATTTTTGGTAAAGGAAACAGTGATACGGGCGTTCCTATTGGAAATCAATGTCGTTATATCCTCGACGCCTTCCAAGCCGCTGATTACGCCTTCTACCGGAATAGCTGCCTGACTCTTGATGTACTTCGGATCCAGCTCGGTCTTGGTGGAAATAGTTACATTCAGGGAGGGGAACTCCGCATCCGGATATAATTCCATCAGTAAGTACCTGTACGAAAACAACCCCATCATGGTCAAACCGATGAAGATCATCGAAATCAGTACTTTACGATTTATTAGTTTGTTCATTTTTTCTTATTTAGAATCAAAAATGTCAAAAGCTCGAAAATGCCTTTCAAATCTTCTCTACGTTTTTGACTTTTTTGTCAAAAATGTAGTAAACACACGGGATCACTACTAATGTCATCAGGGTAGAAGTGAACAGACCGCCGATCACCGCCAAAGCCATAGGGGATCGCAGTGAAGCACCCTCTCCGAATCCGAAACACATCGGCAATAAAGCCAGGATAGTAGTCAGACTGGTCATGATGATCGGGCGGATACGCTGTTGGGCGGCTCCTTTTATGGCCTCTGTCAGAGCGAATCCTTCTGCCTTGAGCCTGTTGGCTGCATCTACCAGTAAGATGGAGTTGTTGACGGCTATACCTGCCAGCATGATGATACCGATAAAAGCCATCATATTCAAAGAGGCTCCGGCTAGCAAAAATGCGTAAATACAGCCTACTCCGGCCAACGGGATCGTCAGCAAGATGGTAAACGGATGACGCAAGGATTCGAATTGAGAAGCCATCACCATATATACCAATACGATAGATAGTATCAGAGCAAAGGACAAACCTTGAAACGATTCGGCCCGTTTCTCTTCTTCTCCGGTAATTTGTGCTGAATATTTAGCAGGGAATTGGATATCTTTCAACTGTGCTTTGATTTCCGGAGTGACACTGCCTAATGTATAGCCCTTTTCGAGCATTGCGGTGACTTTACCGATCCGGTTTTGGTTGCTACGGTTGATTTCTTTCGGAGCTGTCGTAATCGAAACCTCTGCAATCTCACCCAGACGATATTTCTTTTCTCCTTGTACGATTTCAACATTTTGCAATTCATCGAGCGATACTTCCGGTACTTTGATTTCGATATCGATCGGTTCACCTTCGGATTCGAAATTGCTGGCCGTCTTCCCGTTCAGCTTTTCTTTTATCTGACTGGCCACCGAAGCGATATCTACCCCGTAAATCCCGCTTTTCAACCGGTCGATAGAGATGTTGACTTCCGGAGCTCCTTGTTCCATAGAAGTTTTGATATCGTAGAGTCCGGGGATAGAGGCTATTTTCTCCTTCACCTCCGTGCTGAGTTCGTCGATCATTTCCAGTTCCTCCCCTTTAATCTCGATAATTACAGGAGCTCCTTCCGTTCCGAGGATGCTTTGTAAGGCAGATTGTTCCTTTTCGAACGATATTTCCACGCCCTCGGGAATCGTGTAATTATGACTCAGATTACTGATAATATAATCTGCATCGGCTTTGGCTTTGTTTTTCAATTTGACTTTTACCTCTGCCTGATTTTCGCCTTCGAGTTTCCCGCTAGTCGTTTGGCTTTCGGTTGTTGTCGAAGGTCCAACCTGAGTAAAAATCCATTCCAGATCGTCTCCTGCCAACTCTATAATCATATTTTCGATGGTAGCGGCCGCATTATCCGTGCTTTGCAGACGGGTTCCCGGCTCCAGAGTGATGTAAGTCGAAAATTCCCGGGAATCTGCTTTAGGCATAAATTCTTTATCGATCAACGGGAGCAGCAGGTAACTTCCGATCATGACCACTAACGCGGTCAGGACGACAGCGTACCGGTGTTTCAAAAGTTTACCGACAAACTGACCGTATCCTTTGATTTTTAAAGAAGCCTGATTTTTGGCAGGTGCTTTCACATATTGTGAAGCTAACATCGGGATTAACAATACCGCAACAAAAAGAGAAGACAATAGAGAGAACGAAACGGTCCAGGCCTGTTCTTTAAAAAGTTCTCCGGCAGCTCCCTGGATGTAAACGATAGGTAAGAATACCACTATGGTCGTGAGGGTTGAAGACGTGATAGCCCCTGAAACTTCCGAAGCTCCTTTGATAGCCGCTTCCTTGGGGGAAAGGCCGTTTTCCAGATTCCGGAAAATATTCTCCATGACGACAATGGCATTATCGATCAACATACCGGCTCCCAGGGCTAATCCCCCCAGTGTCATGATATTGATCGTCAATCCGTTGAAGTACATCAAATTGAACGTAGCGATGATGGACACCGGAATAGAAACACTGACGATCAAGGTTGTATTGATGCGGCGCAGGAAAACGTACAATACCAGCATGGCCAATAAAATACCCATAACGGCAGAATCCTTGACCTCCCCGATCGAAGCTCCGATAAAATCTCCCTGGTTACTGATGACGTGAAATTCGTAACCGGGCATACTTTTCTGCAATTCTTCCAGTTTGGCAGTGATATTTTCAACTGCCTTCACCGTATTGTATTTATTCTCTTTGTAGACGCTGATACTCAGACTACGTTCGGCATTGTAGCGCACCAGATTTTCAGGATCTTTATTTTTTAATTCGATTTTGGCAACATCTTTCAGGTATACCGGAGCTTTCACGGTAGAGCTGTTCCCCGACTCGGTGTCGGTACTACCGGGGGTTTTGAAAGCAACGATAATATTCCCGATGTCTTCCAGGTCTTTTAATAAATTCACCCCTTTTACCGTATATTGGATGTCGTCGTTTACAATGGTACCTCCAGAAACATTCCGGTTCATACTTTCTATTTTCGACGCGATCGTTTCGGCAGTCAGGTTGAAGGCTTCCAGCATATAAGAGTCGGTTTTGACCTCCACAAAAGCATTTTCCTGGCCGTTGAGTCGGATATCGGCCACACCTTCCAGTCTGACCAGTTCACTCCGCATATAGTTTTCTGCTATTTTCCGGAGTTCGTTCATATCCTTGATTTCTTTATGGCTCATGGAAATGATCATGACCGGCGTGGCATTGGCATCGTAGCGGGAAACATTCAGGGAAGTGATTTCTTCGTCCTGAGCGATTTGAGACATGCTGCGTTGCAAATCCAAAAAGGCGGCATCCATATCCTGATCCCAGTCGTATTCCACCGTAATCGTGGCTCCTCCTACCTTACTGCTGCTACTGACGTCTTTCACACCTTCCTGGCGTGCTGCCATAGCTTCTATTTTTTCTACAAACTGTTTTTCGATCTCTTCAGGTGGACGCTCACCGGCTTGCAAATCGATATATAAAGCCGGATTTTTTAAATCGGGAAATAAATCTGTTCCCAATTTATTGTATGATATGATTCCTAGCAGACATACCCCCAGTGTGATCATTAATACACTGACCGGGTATTTTACTGCAAATTTTGTAATTCCCATAATTTAATCGTTTACCAATTTGGATGTTTACCGACAAAGAATTTTTCAGACTGTCGTGAATACAGCTACTTCATCACTTTTACTTTGCTCCGGTTACGCAACCATTCGTAACCTTTCACGACGATCTTATCCCCGGCTTCGAGTCCTTTTTCTACTTCGATGTATTTATCGTCACTGATACCGGTATGGATGACTTTTTCTTCGGCACTGTTTCTGTCGACCGTATATACTAATTTACCTCCCCGGCGGTTTTTAATGATATCTTTGGGAATAGAGATGACAGAGTCTTTCCGTACTGTGACGATATCTGCTTTGGCGAACATACCCGGACGAAGTTTTAAATCCGGGTTATCGATTTCGATATACCCCGAGAAGGTACGGGTTTCTTCGTTGATGGCCGGAGATAATTGAGTCAGTATGCCTCTTAAAGTATCCGATTTGATATTGTAATTGGTGATATGTGCTTGCTGTCCGATTTTCAGTTTAGTCAATGTGTTTTCAGGGAATTGGGTTTCTACATACATTTTACTATAATCCATCAGGCCGACCATCACACTACCGGAAGCGACTTCTACCCCCGGAGTATAGTAGGGAAGATTGACGATAACTCCTTTGAACGGAGCTTTGATACTCAGTTTTTCTAAAGTGATATAACCGTTTTCCAAGGCTAACTTCGCATTGATATAAGAGTTTTCAGCGTTGTTTACGTCTTTTTCGGTTGCTCCGCCTTTCTCGAGCAGGATTTTCTGACCTTCCCATTCCTTCTCGGTGATCTGGATTTGTAATTTCTTACTTTCCAACTGCACGTTGTTTTCGTATTCCTTATTTTCCAGACGGATGATGACGGCTCCGGCTTCGACGATGTCACCCAGCTGATAAGGACGACCGGTTTTCGGATTTTTCTGTAAGTAGTAAGCTCCGTTGGTTTCCGATTTTATTTCTATCGTTTTAGCTGCTTTTGCTGTTCCGGTCGTTGTAATATATTCCTCAATGTTTCTGAGTTGTACGTCCTCGACCCATACTGGGGTAGTGGCTTCAGAAGAGTTATTTCCCTGATTGTTATTACAGGAAAACGACATGAATCCTAACATAACAACTCCCAGGATTTTAAAATTCTTATTCATGATTATCGTGATTTTACTTGTTAACGGACTTATAGGGTTATTTTTATTTCAATAGATCTACCGGTAAATAACTTTTGTGGGTTTCAAAATCCCAAAGGGTTTGGATTTTCAGATTCAAGAGCTCGATTTTGTAGCTGATAATAGCGCTCGTATAATCTTGTTTGGCAGTAGTCAACTGGTTTTGGAACTGTTGTAAGTCCATACCGGTCAGATTACCGTTGCGATATTTTTCCAGATTGATTTCATAGGTACGTTCCGCATTTTCAATGCTTTTCTTTTTGATTTCGATTTGACGGATCAGCGTCGGCAGGTTACGGCAAATCTGGCGGACATCGATGACAATCTCTTTTTTCTGTTCTTCGAGGCTGATTTCGTCCGATTCCATAGCCAGTTGGCTGGATTTTACTTTTGCCTTTTTAGCCCCCCAATCGAAGATCGGAATGGTGAGGGTTACGCCAACCTCTTCGTTGTCGGTGGGCTTGTCGTACATATTTTTTACTTTTCCGGCCAGGGCATCCATACCTACCCGGACACTTAAATCACCTTTGAATTCGCTTTCTGCTTTTGTCCGGATAATCGAAAATACATCCTGTTCCAGGGTAATCTGTTTTTGGCGGATTTCCATGCGTTGATCCAGGGCGTATTTAACTGCATCGTTAATATTGACATCGACTGTCGGAATATTATTGTCGAACAGTATCGCGATATCTTCATCCAGCGACATTCCCAGTAAAAGCTTGAAATTGTCTTTCGCATTTTCAAAACTGATCTCTTTCGAATATACAGTGGATTCACTGTTCGCCAGATTGACTTCCGCCTGATAAAGTTCTTCTTTGGCTAACAGCCCGGCTTCGACCTTATTTTTGATGATATCGTAGTTTTGTTTCTGGTTGTTGTATTCATCCCGGGAGATGTTCAGATCCTTTTGTTTTTGATATACATCGTAAAATTGGCTGGTGACGTTTTTTTCGATACTTAATTGTTGGAGGGCATAACTGATTTTGGCATTTTCGAGTGCATATTCCAGTTCTTTGAGCTGCATCTTTGTCCTGTTATAAGTGAATAAAGGCTGCGAAATACGTAAAGACAGATTATGGTTGAAGGAGGTATTGTTGCCACCGGAAGTCCTGTTGGAAGCGTCCTGCCAGGAAAAGTCATTATATAGAGAGATGGTTCCGTCTGTCCATTTTATGGGTTGCGTGATACCGAATGAAGCCGATGACATTTTGGTCTCGTTGGCATACCATTTACTGTTGAAATTATCGTATTGGTTGTTACGGGTATACCTGAAAGGGGTGACATCCAATGAAAATTGTGATTTCAGGGAAGCATCCTGAGCTTTTAGATTCAATTGACGTTGCTCGAGGCTGAGTTTGCTTTGAATCAGTGAAGGACTGTGTTCGAAAGCCGTGTTCAATGCTTTTTCGAGTGTAAGTACTTCCTGTGCATGCGCACTATATAACCCGCTGAGGGTTAAAAGACCGAGGACCAAAGTTTGTTTAAGCATATTGTCTGCGTTTTATCGGGTTATTCGTTTATTATTCTTCTGTGGCTGTAAATTTAACGGCGTCTGCAATGACGTAATTTCCGGAAACTTTATCTGTCAAAGTGATGATGACTTCTCCTTGAGGTAGATAGAAATTCCCGATCGAAACCCATCCTTCGGTTTCTTCATCCAGGTCCAGTGTCACCGATTCTTTCTCTTTATCGTATTGGATGGTATAAGTCTGATTACGTTCCTCTTTGTGACGACCGCCGCGTCTGTCCATAAAAAACATTCTGCCCGACATTTTTGCATTCCAGATGGATACCTCGTAGTAACCGTCTTTAGGGATTTCCGTTTTCCATTCCACGGCATTGGCCCCACTGCCTTTATTTTTATAAACCGCAGAGTTTATCGTTTCACCGTAGCAATAGTCGGCGGCTATGGCCGTCCATTGGGAAGGCATCCACCAAGGCATAAAATTCTTATACTTTTCGTCATCTTTTTTCTTGAAAAGATCCTTCAGTTTATGCCGGTTATTCGAGGCGATCGTCCTGAATCCCGGATCCTCATTGTCGATAATGATTTCATTCGGATTCGGCTTGAAGACATCCGGGTTTATCGGATAAATTCCCGAAGTAGTATCGCTGATCGTATTGTCGATTTTAGAAAAATTGAAATTATGCGATGTCGGCAGATTGTGTGAGATATTGGTATTTATCGAAATATTGGCCGGACGCTCGTCACTGATGATCTTGATTTCCCGGGCTTCTCCGGCTGGAATAATGTAATTTTTCTTTTCCGTTTCAAAACTCATACCGCCTCCCCGCCGCATACCGCCTCTTCCGCCTTGCATGACTTCCGTACTGATGATAGCATCTATGTCGGAGGGATTATTGACCTTGAATTTAATTTGGTATTTGGTAAACTCATCCAACACAATTTGATTGGCATCCACATCCTTGATATAGATGGTCGGGGTATGGGAGGCCGTATACCAGGTGTCGATAAAATCGGACAACCGAATCCCGAACCTCTTCTCTATTTCGTATCGGAGTGTATCGAACGGTATATTCTGGAACTGACGGCTAGTAAAAAATGCCTTTAGGAATTTATTGAAATCTTCCTGTGTGATCTGGGAAGTGATATAGTTATTCAATGCTGCACTTTTCAATTTCAGCAATTCATAGAAAATTTCCGGCTTCAGTTCGGTATCTCCGATCGCTGTCTCGAAACTATGTGATTCCAGATAGAGGTTGGCTCGCTGTTTGTCGTTGATGATACCTCCCCAGAAACGGAAGCCCTGATCGGAAGAAGTATTCATCATGTTGTTGACTGCGATGTCGATTACCGGATATTCGGGAGAGCTGATGTAGTTCGTATGTCCGAACAACATCGGAGTGATATTGGATTTATTGATCAGTTTATTGTCCGGATTCCAGCCATTTTGGCTGTTTTCGGAGGTTAAAGAGCTCACGAAACGATTGAAGAGGGAAATATTTTGTTCCGTCTCGTCCATAGGGCCCCCATGCCGTCCCCATTCATTCATCCGTCTTCTTTCTGCCTCAAAATCCTGGCCTAGAGAAATTCCTCGTTCCGGGACGAAGAGGATTTCAGGCATGACATATTCGGTATAACCTTTCCAGTTACGGGCATAAGTGGCAAATTGTACCGGGGTTTCGGCTAAGACAAATTTTCCGAAAGGATAATCCCGGTCTTTCTCTATTTCCAGGCTGTTTTTTACTTCCCGAATGACTCCGGGCAAGGTATCGGATAAGGGTTCGAAGTATTTTGAAAAATAATCGTGGCCTTTAAAGTAATAGATCTCGTAATCCGTGGAATCTACCCGTAAAGCCTTTTTATCATAATCGGCGATGGTTAGACTGATTCCGGGCAAAGCGGAGGTATTCGTAAAGGTGATGACCGAACCGTCGATCTTACTTTTGCCTTGTGACAAAACGGTCTTGTCGCCTTCATAATGAACGGTAAGTGTATAGTCTGTGAAATTCTTCCTGACATTGTACGGAGCTCCCGGGTTAACGGGGGCGATGGTTACCGGATACCAGATACATTCGGGAGTCAATAGGGTAAAGGTATTACTCAGCCATGCATAACGTTTACCGAAACGCCAGAATACCTGCGGGACTTTAGTATCCAGGTAATCTTCTGTCAGGACATCGGTATAACAAATATTTTCACTGATTTTCCCTTCATAGTTGATCGTCAACGTAAGCTCTTCTTGCTGCTGGATGGGTTGATCTACTTCGATAACTTGGTGATCTCTTCGGAAGGGCAGGTTTTTCCCGGCCATTTCTACAGAGGTAACCGTTAGCTCCGGATTAAGGTAAAAAATAATTTTATCCAGAGGCTTTGCATTGTTATTGGCTACTTTTACCGTACTTTTTCCTGCTAGTCTGTGTCCTTGAGGAGTAACCGAAATATCGTTGACCAGCAAGTCGACATGCGGGACATCTGCATATTTATCGAATGTCATGATGTACTGATGACGGAGATCGAGCTGATGATTATAATGCAGGATGTATAACAATCCTCCGAGACAGGCTGCCAATAGAAATAGTGAGCTAAAAGTATATACGACAGCTATTTTCCACGGTTTGTGAGGCAGACGTTTCACCAAAGCGATGGTCATGCTGATCAGGCCGATTCCTGCCAGTAGATAAGAAAACCGCTGGAGTAAAAAAAGCCGGAGATCGGCATGTCCCGTGACATCTGAAAATATGGCCGGGATATTTACTCCGAAGAAATCGAATACCCCATATAACGTATCGGTCAGGTAAAAGAAAACAGTGCCGATAATTCCCAGCATTACGATGAAAGTGACCGCCTGATTTTTAAGGATGCACATGGCCGTAAAGGATAAACCCAGGACAAACAACAGGGAAGGTACCGAAATCGTCAATAAATAGAATAGATATGGAAACAGATCGAACGGAGATTTATTGATCAGTATGTTTAAAAAAGCCGTAAATAATAAGGTGATAATGTTCAGTGTAATGAAAACCTTTACAATACCCCAGGTCTTACCGACAATATAGTCGGCATTACTCATCGGCCGGACATAGATGACTTCGGCGGTATCGAGTTTTTTGTCTCTTTTCAGGAAGCTGCCGGCCAGAAATACGACGATGACCGATTGAGCGATATTATAAAAATAAGTGTTACAGAATGGCATCAGTGAAGAAACGGCGATTCTCGGCCAAAGATTATCCATCCGGTTGACGATACCGGTTTGATAACCCAACATAATGGCAGAGATGAATAGCAGCGCGAGTATGGCAAAAATACGAAACAACCAGCTTCGTTTCACCAGTTTTACTTCGTATCGGGCAATAACATTTATATGGTTTAAATTCATATCAAAACATTAATACATTATTAATTAAATAGGTCTCCACCGATTTTTTCGCTATACATTTCCATTTTATCCTTTAGCAGATAGTCCATAAAATAGACGTAAGCATGTTCGATATTGGGGATAATGGCTTTGCCGTCGAAACCTTCCAATTTTTCGGTTACGATTTGGATCTCCCAGCCTCCTTCCGAAGGAATAGTAGAAATGATCGGATATTTTTCCTTGATTTGCTGCAATTCAGGGTCGGTAACGAAGATTTCCCATACTTTCCCCTGGGCTAATTCAATCATATCGTCCGGAGAACCTTCGAATTTCAATTCTCCTTTGTTCAGTAAGGCCAGTTTTTTGCAGGTGCTGGATATATCCCCCACAATGTGAGTGGATAAGATAATGATGACATCTTTATCACTGACTTCCGAAAGGATATTTCTGAACCGGATTCGTTCTTCCGGGTCCAGACCTGTCGTCGGTTCATCGACGATGATGACTTTCGGATTACCGATGATCGCCTGTGCAATCCCAAGACGTCTTTTCATACCACCCGACAACCGGTTAGCCCAACGGTCCCTGACTTCATACAAACCGACCTTTCTCAGCATCTCATCGACGATTTCCGACCTTTTCCGGGTGCCTTTTATTCCCGCCAGTCCTGCCCCGTAGTCTAGAAATTCCCAGGTTTTTAGTTTTTCGAAAAAACGGAAATCCTGAGGTAGATAGCCTAAAACAGAACGAATAGCCTTACGATCGCGCAAAATATCGTAATCATCGAAAAAAATAGTACCTGAAGAGGGATTTTGCAAAAGAGTCATAATCCGCATCAACGTCGTTTTACCTGCTCCGTTAGGCCCCAGTAAACCGAACATGCCGGGTTCTATATTCAGGTTCAAGCCGTTTAACGCCTTATGACCATCCGGGTAAACCTTGGTCAAATCTTGGATTTTGATATTCATATTCCTGTTTTTAAAGCTCTACTTGCAAATCTTGACGATAAATATAATAAAAGATGTTAACTTTGTACTGCAATATTCTCATTTTATAAAATATTTAAAATATTCTTTCCAATCAGACGGGGAAATAACATTTTTTTTAACAACACTCTGAACTTTAAGACAATTTCTCAACTTCAAAGTTTATTTCTTTTTTTAATTTGACCAAATATTATAGACGAAGGGTATTTTTCTATCGACTGTTGGGGAAATATCGGGAATGTTCAGGCAAAAACTTCCCGGATAACCTGTATACTTTTAATATTGAAATTGATATTCAGATGGATGCTGTAAAAAAGCAGGATAACATCCAATAGAATATTGCGCGATTGCCGGTTGAGAGGAATGGCTTTTATTTCGGCCAGAGGACAAGTACATAGCTGGTAAATGATTTTAGCGGTATTCGGTCCCGAAATATACGGAGTGGCCGGATCGGAAGGATAAAAGCTCCCGTCGTTGATATTGAAAACGTAATTCTCCTGCCATGAAGAAGTGTTGATCCGAAAACCGATAAAACCGGCCAGACGATAGAGAAAATAAAGGTTAAAGTTTCCGATGTCGTTATGGGTCGAGTTCAGGTATTCGATGGAATGGGTCAGGTAATCGAACAGCTCTTCATTTTTCCCTTCATTTTTTAAAATCAGGTTCAGAATTTCTCCCCACAACAAAAGGATATTCATCTTGAAAATATCGAAATATAACTCGGGCAGGTTGATGATCGGAGAGATTTGACGGAGTTTGTGCAAATCGCTCTTTTCATTCTCGAAAAATTCGATCTCGCTGATTTGCAGGAGATGGATAGTTTTGGTTTTTCTTTTGAATACGACAGAAGGGGATATCATGGACAGATACCCCTTTTCTTTCGTATAGATTCGGATAATTTTCTGAGTTTCCGAGTAAGGGCTGGTTTTTAATATGATTCCCTGAACAATTTCCATTTTTGAGTTTTCACTTGTTGTGTTGCTCTTTCAAAAATGCGATTAATTGCTGAATAGCTCTTCCCCGATGGCTGATTTTATTTTTTTCGTCCATAGGCATTTCAGCAAAACTGAGGTCGAACCCTTCGGGTTGAAAAATCGGGTCATATCCGAAACCGGCTTCTCCTTGTTGGGCGGTTAATATTTTGCCGTCTACCCTTCCTTCGAACAGGTGCTCTTCTTTTCCTTGAATTAAAGCGATAACCGTACGGAAACAAGCTTTCCGATCGGATATCCCCTCCATTTCGCGAAGTACTTTCTTCATGTTTTCGACAGAATCTTTTGCAGGACCGGCATAGCGGGCAGAATATACACCGGGACGCTTATCCAGTGCTTCGATTTCAAGCCCCGTATCATCCGCAAAACAGTCGTACCCGTAATGTTCTTTGATGTATCGGGCTTTTTGCAAGGCATTTTCTTCCAGAGTGTCGTGATCTTCCGGGATATCCTCCTGGCAACCGATTTCCGCAAGCGAGCCGATTTCGGCTTCGCCTTCTAATAAATGGCTGATCTCTTCCAGCTTATGCTTGTTGTTCGTTGCAAATACTAATTTCATAGAGCGATAACAATTGATTCGTTTGTCGACGCAAAAATAGGTTTATTTTTATAGCTTTGCAGGTATAAAATGATAATTTTGGACGAAAAAGATGAAAAGAGGAATTGTCGTAAAATCGACCGGTAGTTGGTATTGGGTAAGATTGGAGGAAGGGAATATGGTGCAGTGCCGTATTCGGGGGAAATTCCGGATGGAAGGAATCCGAACGACCAATCCGTTAGCTGTCGGAGATGAGGTGGAATTGGAAGAAGGAAGTGAAGGCTATGTTATTACGGCAATAGGAAAGAGACGTAATTATATTATCCGTAGATCGACGAATTTGTCCAAAGAGTCGCATATTATTGCAGCAAATGTCGATTTGGCTTTGTTGGTGGTGACTGTTAATCATCCGGTGACTTCTACCGTATTTATCGATCGTTTTTTGGTAACTGCAGAAGCTTATAATATTCCTGCCGTACTGGTTTTTAATAAAACGGATCTGTATGATGCCGAAGATCAGGCAATGTTAGGGGGATTGACGGTGATTTACCGTAAAATCGGGTATCCTTGTTATGCCGTATCGGCGGAAACCGGTGAACACGTCGATGAAATCCGGAGTTTACTGAAAGACAAGATCACCGTGCTTTCCGGCTTGTCGGGAGTGGGGAAATCTTCTTTAGTCAATTGCATTGAGCCTGGCTTGGACCTGAAAACTGCAGGAATTTCGGATGCCCACGATTCGGGGAAGCATACCACCACTTTTGCTGAAATGTTTCCATTGAAACAGGGCGGTTTCATTATCGATACTCCGGGATTACGAAGTTTTGGAATTATCGATTTGAAAAAAGAGGAGTTGTCGCATTTTTTCCCGGAAATATTCGCGAAGTCCGGAGAATGCCGCTTTTATAATTGCACCCATACCCATGAACCCGGTTGTGCTGTGTTGGAAGCTGTGGAGCAAGACGAAATCAGTGAGAGCCGTTATGTGAGCTATCTGAGTATGATGGAAGAAAGCGGGAAATATAGATAATGTATTTTCGAACAGCTCAATGTTAATTTAGTTAACTCTGTCTTTTTTTTAGCCTTTCGTTTTTTGTTTTTAGTTTTTGTATTATCTTTGCGCCGTTTTACGTCAAGGCTTGTGGATAGATTGAGAGAATATAAGATAGCATTCAGAGGATTAGGAGAGGGAAAACACTCTTTTGAGTTCATCATGGATGAGGGATTCTTCGATTGTTTTGAAGCAACGAAAGGAACCCGGGGAGAAGTCAAAGCTACCGTCCTGATCGTGAAGAGTTCACTTTTAATGGAAGTACGTATAACGATCGAAGGAATGGTAAAAGCAACCTGCGACAGATGTTTAGGAGAAGTAAATCTTCCGGTGTCCGGTGTTATGAATTTGTATGTAAAACAAAACGGACGGGAAGAAGGGAACGAAGATGATTATATAATATTGTCGCCGGAGGATGACTATTTGGATGTAAGTTCGTATCTTTATGAAACTTATATGTTGAATTACCCGATGCGGGTAGTGCATCCCGAAGGAGAATGCGACGAAGATATGCAGGAAGTGTTGCATGAATATGTGATAGAAGAAGATGATAAACCAATAGATCCGAGATGGAATGAATTGAAAAAATTAATTAATAACTAAATAAATAATAAAGAAATGGCACATCCGAAACATCGAACCTCAAAACAGAGAAGAAATAAGAGAAGAACGCATGATGCGATTACGGTAACCGCTATTGCTAAGTGTTCTAACTGTGGTGCTGCTGTACAGTATCATACAGTATGTCCTGAATGTGGATATTACAGAGGAAAGTTGGCTATTGAGAAAGCAGTAGTAGCATAATCTTGACACGAAAAGGATTGTTTTAGAATCATACACAGCCAGCCTCCTAAGCCCAAGGGGGCTATGGTTGTTTATATAATTCATGAAACTTACCCTTGCGTGTGCGGGGGTAATCTCTGATTTAAATTTATAGTTATGCAAACGAATAGGCTGAGAGCCATAATAACCGGAGTAGGGGCATATTATCCCGACTATATCCTCGACAATGAGGAATTGAGCCAGATGGTGGATACCTCTGATGAATGGATCATGACCCGGGTAGGGATCAAAGAAAGACGAATTTTAAAAGATCCGACGAAAGGAAGTGCCTGGCTGGGTGCACAAGCCGTAAAAGATCTGTTCGAGAAAACCGGAATCAAACCGGAAGAAGTAGATTTGTTGATTTGTGCCACAGTGACACCGGATATGCATTTCCCTGCTAATGCGCAGATTATTGCCGATATGGTTGGAGTGAAGAATGCTTTCGGATTTGATTTGAATGCAGGTTGTTCCGGATTCCTTTTTGGCTTGGTTACTGCTACTCAGTATGTAGAAAGTGGTAGATATAAAAAAGTGGTATTTGTCGGATGTGAGAAAATGTCCGTGATCACCGATTATACGGATCGTAAGACTTGTCCGTTGTTTGGTGATGCTGCTGCAGCTGTATTGCTCGAACCGACAGCAGAAGAGCTTGGTGTGATGGATCACATCCTGCGCTCGGATGGTATGGGACGCGACCATTTGTATATGAAAGCCGGTGGATCGCTGAATCCTCCTTCCATAGAAACGGTTACTAACCGTGAACATTTTATTTTTCAGGATGGCCAGTTCGTATTTAAACATGCCGTAACGAAAATGGCCGATACCGCAGCAGAAATTATGGAAAAAAATCACCTGACCGCCGACGATATCGCATGGTTGGTGCCCCATCAGGCAAATCTGCGTATTATCTCTGCTACCGGCGATCGTATGGGACTCGATCCTTCTAAAGTTATGGTGAATATCCAGAAATATGGAAATACCACTTCTGCAACGATTCCATTGTGCCTGTACGAATGGGAAAATCAGTTACACAAGGGAGATAATCTGATTCTCGCAGCGTTCGGTGCGGGATTTACCTGGGGAGCTATCTGGCTGAAATGGGCTTACGATCCCAAGAAGTAAAGTTGGAAAAAGGATATGGAAAACCGGTTTGAATTTTCAAGCCGGTTTTTTTATAGCCAAAGAAGTTTATAAAGTCCATAATTAAAACCTTTTAATGCCGGCAGTTGATCGGACGAAGTGTAGACTTAACTCCTGTACCCCTTGTAACTACAGAAAAAACGAATTTTTGGGGGAGCTAAAAAAAGCCGTGTAAGTCGCTTTTATATTTCAATTACTTGTTATATCTTCGATGTGAATTTATAGTTTATGAATCAGGAACGTTTTGATATTGAATATGAGGGGAACCGGATACTGGAAAATACCAGAATTGACGGTAATTTGAAGACCGATAAGAGTGTATACCTGGATGGTATGATTCAAGGAAATGTACATGCCGGAAAACTGGTGATCATAAACAAAGGGGGGAAGGTCGACGGAGATGTGGATTGCGATGAATTATATATCAACGGCACTATTACAGGTAATGTATGTGTGGCCTGTAAAACTGTTATGGGAGGAGATGCTGTGATCGAAGGTGGCTTGATTACAGATACACTCGAAATAACGCTTGGTGCAACCATCAGGAAAGGATTGAAATTAAAAAAGCGTCGAAATAAATTAAGGTGATTATTATGGGTAAAGAGAATCCTGGAAATGCTGTCAATTTGTTGTGCGAAGGTACGGTTATTGTAGGTGATATAAAAACAAAGAACGATATCCGGATCGACGGAATCATAAAAGGTAAGATCATTACTTCAGGGAGATTAGTGGTTGGTAATACGGCCAAGATTGAAGGCAACATCGATTGCTGCAATGTAGACGTATTGGGGGTTGTACTTGGTGATATACAAGCTTCCGGGACGGTTTCACTGAAATCGTCCGCCAAAGTGATTGGAAATATTGTTTCATCTGTACTCTCGATCGAACCGGGAGTGATATTCAATGGCAATTGCCAAATGACAAAAAAAGAGGGGCGTGAACCGGCTAAAGAATAATTGAATGAATGTTTTAATTTTGATTCCGGCGCGTTATGCATCGACTCGTTTTCCGGGTAAACCTTTGGCTGAGATCGGTGGTAAACCGATGATCCAGCATGTGGTAGAAAAAGCACAGTTGGTTTCACAAGACGCTTTTGTCGCAACGGACGATCAGCGGATATACGACCGGGTTGTAGGGTTCGGAGGAAAAGTAGTGATGACTTCTGCCGACCACAAGAGCGGAACCGACCGTTGTTGCGAAGCCTACCGGCATATTGTGGCTGATTACCGAAAAACTTATGATGTTGTTGTCAACATACAGGGAGACGAACCCTTTATTCAACCCGATCAGGTACGCGCTTTGATCGCTTGTTTTGAAGATCCCCGGATTCAGATCGCTACCTTGGCAAAACAATTCGACACGAATGCGGATATTTTCGATCCCAATAAGGTTAAGGTGGTATGTTCGTCTCTGCAGACCGCTCTTTATTTTTCCCGTTCTGCCATTCCTTATTGCCGGGGAAAAGAGCAAGGAGAATGGAGTGCTGTGATTCCTTTTTACAAACATGTGGGCATGTATGCTTACCGGCCTGAAGTATTACGAGAGATTACAGCTTTGCCTCAGGGAAAACTGGAAAAGGCAGAATCTCTGGAACAATTGCGTTGGCTTGAGAACGGTTATAAGATTGCGGTAAGGTTCACCGATCACGAATCGGTAGGAATCGATACGCCCGAGGATTTGGAGAGAGCGAGAAAGATCAGTGAAACCTCTGATCTCTGGTCTGCGAAATACTGATTAAAAAACTACGTTTCGGATCGAATATTCAGTCAGAACCGAGAGTTCGTTAATCAGCATCGAAGATGCACTGATCGGAAAAACCGAAGGTCTGACACCAATCCGGAACGTAGTTCCGCTAATCTATTTTCTGTCTTTGACAGAAAATCTTAGATGGTCATAATATCCTTTTCCTTTGCGGTCAGGATTTCATCTATCTTTTTGTTATAGCTGTCTGTGATCTTTTGAACTTCATCTTCGGCATCTTTAGCTTCATCTTCGGGCAGACCACTCTTCACCATTTTTTTGAATTCGTCGATAGCATCGCGACGGGCATTCCGGATACTTACCTTGGCGGTTTCACCGACCCCTTTCGATTGTTTCACCAGTTCTTTTCTTCTCTCGGCAGTCAAGGGCGGTACATTGATCCGGACAACTTCTCCGTTATTATCCGGGTTAAATCCCAGATTGGCATTCATAATGGCTTTTTGGATAGGGCCAAGCATATTTTTTTCCCAAGGCTGAACTGCAATTGTACGTGGATCCGGAGCCGTGATATTGGCTACTTGTGACAATGGAGTCGGTGATCCGTAATAATCTACCAGAACATCGTTCAGAATTTTGGGGTTTGCTTTGCCGGCTCTGATTTTCGCCAATTCATTTTCGAGGTGGACCAATGCATTTTGCATTTGTTCTTTGGCCTCGTCCATGTACATTTTTACTTCCTCGTTCATATGCTTACTCTATTAATTTTTACAATTATAAAGCAAAGATAGGAAAAAAAATAATACGCTTTCTATCTTACTCCAATGAAAAGCTTATGGGTAAAGTGTAAGCGACTCTGACTGCTTTACCTCTTTGTTTTCCCGGGATCCATTGGGGCATATTATTTACAATTCGTAAAGCTTCTGCATCCAGCAGAGTAGATGCACTTCTGGCGATCTTAGCATTTGTAATGCTTCCGTCTTTTTCAATAACGAACTGAACAAAGACTTTACCTGTAATATTTGCTTCTATTGCTTCTTTCGGATATTTGATATTTTTCATGATCCATTCCGCCACGTTTCCCTCTGCAAATTCGGGCATCTCTTCAACTACCTGAAATATGCAAACCTCCGTACTGTTTTCTGTTTCAGAAGAATCTTTCACTAATGTCGGTGTTTTGGCCTCGTTATGGGGAGGAATTATGGTAACCTTCGGAGCGAAGTTGCCGGCTTGGTCTTTGAGACTGAAAGTAACAGGCAGGGTATAAATTACTCGCACCGCTTTTCCTCTTTGTTTTCCCGGAATCCAATCGGGCATGGCCTCGATTCCTTTTAAGGCTTCGGCATTCAATAGTGACTGGGTACTTCGTTGTATTTCAGCATGTCCGACCCGACCTGTCGAGTCGATAATAAAATTGACATACACTTTCCCCTCGATTCCTGCTTCGATCGCTTTTGAAGGGTATTTGATATTTTGTGTCGCCCACTTGGAGAGATCGCCTGAAAATTGAGGCATATTCTCTACAATCTGAAAAACTTGAAGCTCCGGCGACTCCGGTTCTTCGCACATGTTTTTACAAGAGAAGAGATAAAATAGCATTCCGGCTAATAAAAATGCCGGAATATAATTGATCATCTGGAATTTGCGGGATTGTTTTTTGGTCAACATAATGGTTCTTTTTTTTAGATTCGAACACGAAAAATAGTTCGTAAAAGAAAAGGCTCCTTTCAGACTTTGCTGAATGAGTAATTCAAGGTATCCGCTGATTTTATATTTACGGATAACCTGTTGATCGGCGATATATTCGTGGTTTTCGAGAATAAGCTGTTTTATTAACCACACAAAAGGATTGAACCAATTGGCGATGCAGATGATCTCGGCTATACACAAATCCAGACTGTGGCATTGTTGTATGTGAATTTTTTCGTGTGCAAATATTTTCCGTCTGTTTTCCTGACTCAAAGAGTGGGGGTTGATAAACAGATAATTAAAGAAGGAGAAAGTAGGTAGGCCTTCCTGAATTTGGATCATATACAATCCATGTAATCGTTTGCGTGGATTTCGATGAACGAATAAGCATAGCCGGCATAGAGTGGTTAAATAACGAAGGAAAAAAAACACAACTCCGATCCCATAAAGTAGGGGAATCATAGGGATCGGCTGTTCTGTGGCTGTAATAAGCGTGCTTTGACTGCTTTTCCCTATCTGGTTTTCCTCCAACAATTCACTGACTGAGGCGAGAGTGGGAAAACCGATCATATCGTTCCGGTTTATTTCAATGGAAATAAAGGGAAGCAATGCCGATAGGACCAATACGCCTAGCAAAAAAATCCGGTTCAGATTAAAGAAAGTCTGTCTTTTCAGGAAAAATTGATAATAGGTCAATAATACGATCAGAATTGTTGAAGATTTGATCATGTAAAGGAGGAAAGTTTGCATGGAGGATAGATTTTAAAGAGTTAGTTTTCTGATCGTCGTGCTTCGTCTGCACGTTTTAGAATTTCTTCCAATTCCTTCAAATCAATGTTTTCCTCTTTGGCAAAAAAAGAAACCATTTGGCTGAATGAATTTCCAAAATAGTTACCGATGAAATTCTTTAAAAACTTTTTGGTATAAGTATCTTTGGCTACCAAAGGATAATAACAATGACTTTTCCCAAAAGTTTCGTGACCGACAAATCCTTTATCCTGCAAAATCCGAACGATAGTAGAGACTGTGTTGTAAGCTGGCCTGGGCTCCGGAAGTTTATCTATAATATCTTTCACAAAACCTTTTCCTAAATCCCAAAGCACTTGCATAATTTGTTCTTCTGCTCTTGTTAATTCTTTCATAGTTGTTTTTATTGAATTTCTTTTTACAGACAAATGTATAACTAATTTTTTAGTTGTAAAATATAATTCTAAAATAAAATTAGTTTATAAATAGTTACGGAAGTCTGGTCTAACCATTGTGGTTTGTATAACCGTTATCACTAAAGAATGGTAGGTTTAATTTTTTTTCTTTCTATTCCGATTCCGGGCTTTATACCGGAGGACCGGTTCGCCTGGAACGGTCCGTTAAGGCTTTCCTTCACTGACCGGCGGAACTCCTCACTACGTTCGTCAGACACCACCGGTCGGGCGTTCGGAAAACCTAACCGGACACTCGTTCCTGCTCCAATGGTCCTCCGGTATAAAACCCTGCATCTAACGTTAGAGCTAACCGGCAAAGAAAATACAAGCGGAAATTTACAGCCATAGGAAACCGGACTGTTCGGCTTATTTTCGGGGAGAATGGTATTTCTCAAATCAAGATTAGTCTGCAATTCAGTGATAACGTAAGTCGGAGGTGTTCGTGTTTAGAGACCATTGGAGCTCTGTCGGGTGTCGTCTTGCTTTTTCTGAACGCCCGACCGGTGGTGTCTGACGAACGTAGTGAGGAGTTCCGCCGGTCAGTGAAAGAAAAAGATAGACGACCGACAGAAGCGACCGGGTCTCCAAACACGAACACCGAAGACGAATAAGTAACAAAATAAACTTAGGTTTTGATTCTATTTTCAAAGAAATCATTATTTATCGGTCATTTACTTATGCTTTTACTTTAATTCTTCGTATTTTATAATGGATGATCGTGATGAAAATATTCATCAGCGGGGAAATTAAATTAAAGAAACAATAAGGGAGGTATTCGATCGTAGGTACGCCGAGTACCCGTGATTGGGTAGCTCCACAAGTATTCCAGGGGACCAATACGGAAGTGACTGTCGCAGAATCTTCCAGAGCCCGACTGAGGACTTCGGGTTTCAAGCCTCTTTGTTCGTAAATTTTTTGCATCATTTTACCGGGTACGACTATAGAAAGATATTGATCGCAGGCTGTGATATTGAAGAAGATACAAGTCAGTATGGTCGTGCTGACCAGCGAAGTGTCGTTATAAATAAAATGCATAAAAGCTTCACCCACTCTTTTTAAGGATCCGCTGGCTTCCATCACTCCTCCGAAAGTAAGAGCTGCAATAATTAGCCAAACTGTATCGAGCATACCTTCCATTCCTCCTGTTGTCAACAATTCGTCGACTTCGGATACCCCTGTGCTCAGTGTCATTCTACTTCCGACAGCTTGGATGATCAACTGATAGGTGTTGTGGAACTTTTCTTGAGCGATCAGCTGATCGAGGAGATCAGGTTGAAAAATGAGGGCGAAAATAACTCCGAGAACAACTCCACCCAGCATGGCAGGTATGGGGGGAACTTTTTTTATAATAATAATAATGAGTAAAACAGGGACCGATAATAACCAGGGAGTAATGTGGAAACTACTTTCCAGGCCCTTTTTTATAAAGCCGGTATCTATGGCAGTATCTGTATTTAATTGATATAGGCCGATGATTCCGAATATGATCAACGTGAGAATTAAAGTTGGGAAAGTGGTGTATACCATGTAGCGGATATGAGTGAAAAGATCCGTTCCTGCAATTGTAGGAGCCAGGTTTGTCGTGTCTGAGAGCGGGGACATTTTATCGCCGAAATAGGCTCCTGAGATGACGGCACCTGCTACAAGCCCCTGATGAAGTCCGAAAGCATTACCGACTCCCACGATAGCTACACCTACAGTGGCGATCGTCGACCAGGAACTGCCTGTTGCCAGAGATACAATAGCACAAAGGACGACAGAGGCCACCAGGAAGTAGGACGGGTGCATGATATCTACTCCATAGTAAATCATAGCTGGAATGACTCCGCTCAGCATCCAGGAACCACTTAGCGAACCGATCAATAACAGAATAAGTATCGCCGTCATAGCCGAATTAATGGTCTGCAATATTTTTCGTTGGATTTCATGCCAGCTGACATGATTGAAAAGGGCCAGGATGCTACAGATACTTGCTGCGATGATTAAGGCTATTTGATTAGAGCCCCCCAAAGGATCGTCGAAATAACTGACATTAAACGAGAGTAGGGCGATCAGAACAATCAATGGAAGAATTGCTTGTATCAGTGAAGGGACTTTGGTCTGAGTTTTCATTTTGCGGGAAATAAGTCGGTTTTGTAGTTATACTTTTGGGGTATAGATTTGTTTGTGCCAAAAATAAAAATCCGGAATAAATTTTGCGATTTATTTATTTTACCTTTGTATTTCAAATGGATGAGGTTATGACCAGAAAAGATTTTGAAGTGATGGCGCCTGTAGGTTCTTATGAATCTTTATATGCTGCTTTGCAGGGAGGTGCGGATTCGGTTTATTTCGGTGTGGAAGGATTGAATATGCGGGCACGTTCGTCAGCAAATTTCACGCTGGAGGATTTGAAAAATATCGTATCGGTTTGTTCGGAGAAAGGGGTGAAAACCTATCTGACTGTCAATACCGTAATTTATAATCAAGAGTTAGAGAAAATGCGGCAAGTGATCGATTGTGCCGGTGAAGCCGGAGTCACTGCTATCATTGCATCCGATTTGGCCGCTATTTTGTATGCACGTTCTGTAGGAGTCGAAGTGCATATCAGTACTCAGTGTAATGTCACTAATTTCGAAGTAGTTCGTTTCTTCGCCCAATATGCCGATGTGATCGTTTTGGCCCGCGAAGTGGTATTGGAGCAAGTTATGGAAATCCATCGTCGCATCGTCGGGGAGGATTTACGGGGACCGAATGGAGGGCTGATCAAAATTGAAATGTTTGCTCATGGGGCTCTTTGTATGGCTGTTTCAGGGAAATGTTATTTGAGTTTGCACGAAAAAAACGCTTCTGCTAACCGGGGAGCCTGTAATCAGATTTGCCGGAGAGCCTATACGGTCAAAGATCGCGAAAATGAAGTCGAACTCGATATTGAAAATGAATACATCATGTCGCCCAAAGACCTTTGCACAATTGGTTTTATCAATAAAATGATCGACGCCGGTGTGCGGGTTTTCAAGATCGAGGGGCGTGCCCGTTCCGCCGAATATGTACGTACGGTTTGTGAGTGTTATAACGAAGCGATAAATGCTTATCTCGACGATACCTATTCAGCGGATAAGATCCGGATTTGGAAAAAACGCTTGGCGACAGTCTTCAACCGTGGATTCTGGAATGGATATTATTTGGGGCAACGCTTAGGGGAATGGAGCGAGGTATATGGCTCGAAAGCGACGAAAAAGAAAATTCTGCTTGGCAAAGTGACCAATTATTTTACCAATTTGCAGGTCGCAGAGTTTAAACTGGAATCTTTCGACTTGAAAGTTGGGGACGAAATATTGATACAAGGTCCTACAACCGGAACGATTCAAATGAAAGTACCTGAGATAAGGGTCGATTTACAGCCAGTGGAAAAGGTGGAAAAAGGAATATTGTTTTCGGTTCAGGTGCCTGGAAAAATCCGGCGTGGTGATAAATTATATAAATGGGTAGATACGACTCCGGAATTGATGCAATGACGACCATTTTGGATAAAAAAGAATAGCTTGTTATAGGCCGGGATACTCGATAAATTGTACCGGCTGTATGGACTTTGACTAATTTATTCTACCTTTGTAGCCTGATTTATTGAAATTAAAGCAAGAGAAGTATGAAAAAATGTTTTTTGTATCTGTTGATGGTTGGAGGATTGGGAGCTTGTATTCAAAGCGAGCCTTTAAATGCAGAAGCAGATATTATGGCATGTAAGATTTTAAATGCAAAGGGATCACCGGAAACAAATATTAAAGGAAATATTATCATCAACAATGCTCAGGTGCTGGCCCAGGCTAATCCGAGTATCGACCTGACAAAACTGGCTTTAGAGGTGACCTTGACGGAAGGGGCAAACATTTCGCCCGATCCGGCCCGAGTGATGGACTATTCGCATCCCCAGAAATTTACCGTAACCTCCGAGGACGGAAATTGGCATAAAGAATATTCGGTGATCATCGATACATTCGATTTGCCGCTTCGATATGATTTTGAACACTATGAACTGAATGAAACGGGGAAATATCAGGTGTTTTTCGAGGAAACACAAGGTACAGCCCTGTTTAAACAATATATTTGGGCTTCCGGAAATTCAGGTTTTGCCTTGACAGGTGTCGGCCGGAATCCGCAGGAATACCCTACGGTTTCTATCGAAAATGGAATAGATGGAAGCAGAGCCATCAAGTTGGAGACGAAGAGCACAGGACAGTTCGGAGAGACGGTTAAAATGCCCATTGCGGCAGGAAACTTATTCCTGGGCAGTTTCGATGTAAATAATGCCGTACAAAAACCGTTGAAAGCCACTCGTTTCGGATTGCCTTTCGGGAAAAAACCGCTGCAACTCAAGGGATATTACAAGTACACTCCCGGTACCCAACCTTTCAAGGCGAAAGATAAAAATGGAAATACTGTCACGATTCCCGGGCAGGAAGATGAGGGAGATATTTATGCTGTTTTATATGAAGCGGCAGAACTCGATGGACAAGCATTGGACGGAAACAATGTGCTGACCAGTGAGAATATCGTTGCTTTGGCCCGGGTAGAGGTAGAAAAGAAAGATGAGTTTACTGCATTTCATGTCGATTTTCACTACGGATCGCGCATACCGATCGATTGGCCGAAATTCATCCGGGACCAGCGGGATCCGTCGGATGATGGAACGGCTCCTTATCTGTCTTTCAGCGAAGAAAAAATGAAAAATTACGAGTATAATCTGGCAGTAGTTTTCACTTCCAGCAAATATGGGGCATATTTTGCCGGTTCTGTAGGGAGTACCTTGTGTATCGATAAAGTAGAGATCGTTTGTGAAAAATAAGAATTGAGACAATGAAAACGATAAAGAGTATATACCTGATTGTTTTTTTACTGGTAACAGGAGCTGTTTTTGCTGAAAACAAGAAACCGGGTGCTTTGGTTCGCTCTACCTTGAAAGGATTGGAGTATCGGATTAAAGCAGGAGTCAATATCGGAGGAACTTCTCCATTACCCTTGCCGGCAGAAATCCGGGAAATCAATAGTTACCGGCCGGGTGCTCAGCTTGCTATCGAAGGAAATATCATTAAATGGTTCGACCGGAACCGGAAATGGGGAGGGTTGTTCGGAATCCGCCTCGAGAACAAAGGGATGAAAACCGATGCCAGGGTGAAAAATTATTACATGGTGATGGATTCGTATGATGGGGAAGTGCTGGGGCATGTCGAAGGCAATTGGACAGGAAATGTAAAGACGAATGTAAAAAATTCATATATCACCCTGCCTTTTCAGGTTATTTATAAAGTGTCACCCCGTTGGGATTTGAAATTCGGCCCGTATATTTCTATTCTGACTAACGGAGATTTTTCCGGAGTAGCCTATGACGGATATATCCGTGAAGGAGATCCGACCGGTACCAAAGCGAATGTCACGGAAGCAACTTACGATTTTTCGGGCGACTTGCGTAAATTTCAGTGGGGATTGGATGCCGGAGCTGAATGGCGGGCATATAAACATTTGAGTGTTTATGCAGATCTGACCTGGGGGTTGAATTCTATTTTTCCCGGTGATTTTGAAAGTATCAGCTTCAAGATGTATAATGTTTATCTGAACTTCGGGTTCGGATATGTCTTCTAGTACCGGATTCCTTTCTTTACCAGATATTGTTTTAACCAGGTCCGTAAAGAAAGGAACCCGATCTTCACTAATTGCGGATAACTTTTTTCCAATTCCTGGCTGACCATCAGAGGCCATTTCCAGTTATTGTAGCTGATTTGTACCAAACCGGTCAAAGCAACGACACCGCAGATTCCCCAATCGGTATAATAGAGAGAAGTCAGGGAAAACAGGGCGATAAAAAAGCCGGAAATCAAGGCAGCTTTCAGGTAAGGAACTTCATTACGGGTAGTAATTAAAGTGGCTGCCATACCATGGTTGGATTCTAAAAATTGTACAAACAACATCAGTAAAAGAGGACCTGGAGGTAAAAGTTGGGTTTTACTGTGAAATAGTTCCAAAGCCCAGGGACCTAATAGGACCAGGCATAAGGCTCCGAGGATATATAGAAGGTAGAATACAAAAATACCTTCTCCGAATATTCTGCGGATATCCGGGAGGTTATTGTCGATCCTATCCTTGTAGATTTCAGGAATATGAGTGCCTAAATAAAGTGGGGATACCCCTGACAGAATATTTATAAGATTAACGGTTAGACCATAACTGGCAACTGTTTCCAGAGGTAAAAACATAGATATGAAAAGCAAATTGCCTTTTTGGACAAAATATCCACCCAAACTGCTTAATCCATTTTTTTTGGCATTTACCCATAAAATAGGTAATAATTTTTCTTTTGTTGCTTGGGTATTCCGGAGGATTTTGCGGAGACCGTTTCGGTAGAAAAAATGAATCGCCACCAACCGATTGATAATAATAGATAGAAAGTTGGCTGTGGCTACTGCAATTAAGCCATAGCCTGCAATCAGACCCAAGGCGGCTAAAACGAGATAGGTGGAACGGGTGATAATGATGAGTTGGTTGTTTTCTTTTACAAGGCCTCTACCTACTAGTAATGCATTATAATAGGAATAATAAAGATTTAAAACGGTGGAAGTGGTGTATATAAACCATGAAATCATGATTTCTTCATTAGCTGCGATGTGGTTTGTTCGATCATCGATATACCAACTACCTGCAGTCAGGAGGAGAAAAATGACCAAAAGCGAAATACCTCCGTAAAAACGTTTCATTACAGAAATCATGTTTTTGAGAAGCGGGTAGTTGGGATGATCCAGATGAGTTTGGCCTTTATCCAGACCTTTGGCCTGAAGTTTTACAGCACCACTGAATACATAGGCGACATTTCGGGTAAAAGTCGGCTGAAAACCGAAGTCGATCATTTGTACCAGACTCGAAATAGTCAGGAAAATGTACCAGACTCCCAATATATCTGCCGGGAGAAGTTTTAATATCACCGGGAGTAAAAGTATTCCTGCTCCGATGTTAAAGAATTGGGCAATGTATCCCCACAAAACATCTTTTTTGGTGATATGAATTTCCATTACTTTTTTTACGGTAAATGGTGAAAATACTTTGTTAGGCCTGATCCGAGGAACACTTCCGATTTTTTCTGATATACCCGATAATACTTCCCAGAAGAGCTAAAATTAACAAAATGGAACTGATTTGTGAGATCAGAGCTCCCTGATAAGCAGATCTTGGATTATACACTAAAGTAATAGTATGTTCCCCTGCCGGAACAGACAGGCCTCGTAAAATATAATCGGTACGGAATAGTTCACCGGGTTGGTCGTCGATGTAAGCTTGCCAGCCTTCGGGATAATATACTTCACTGAATACAGCCAGTTGTTCCTGGGAGGCTTTTGTTTTATAAGTCAGTTTATTAGGAGCGTAGGAAGTCAGTTGAATCGTTGCGGTTGAATCGAACCGGATGTTCTTACCTGCTACAGCCTGGGCAAAATCGCGGCCGATAATAGCTGTCTTTTCAGGATCGATAGCTTTCAGGCTTAAAATTTCTTCATCAGGAGTGTCGACGAGTTGATAATTTTCGACAAACCAGGCATTTCCTGATCTGGCGGTGTTTTCGATCGGTGTGCTGTTGGCTGATAGAATGATATATTTGGTATTTAGCATGTTGATGACAGATAGCTTTTGTAAGCTCGAATCTATATCTGCCCGTGTTTGTCCTCTTTGCAAATCATTGGCTAAAGACTGAATTTCAGGAACCAGATAATAATCGATTATATCCTGATAACGCTGTAGTTTAGCAGCACTATATCCTCCGATTGTTTTATGATAAAAACTGGAATGTGAGTCGTTAAAAGTATTTACGGCCAAATCCAAAACCCGGTAATGGATATCGGTATCTTTCAATATCTCTTTATCGACAGGCCGTAAATTAAAATTGTTAGTAAATTCACGTGGTGTAACGAAATGGTCGTTATTTAGATACCGTTTGTCTACACTCCACATATCTAAGATAATAAGTAGTCCGAGAAGGGTTATGGACGAGGATAATTTTATTTTTTTCATATAACCGGCCCAAATGGTAGCTGCACCTGCCAGAATAAAAAGTAATGAACGGAAGGCATCACTTCGTAGCATACTTTGGCGATCTTCGGGTAGGGCTTGTTGTAGCCAATCCGGGAATTGGCTGTCTGCCGGGGAAGTAAAACTACCGGCAAGGCTTGGAAGAAGAGCGAATAACAAACAAAAACCACCTGTAATCCCCAAGGCTAGTTTCAGTCCTTTAATGACTCTTTTCTTCTCGATTTTATCCGAGAAAATCTGATGAAGACTATAAAATCCCAACAGAGGAATAGTTAACTGCAGGATGGTTAGAATCATAGAAGGTACCCGGAATTTGTTATATAGAGGTACGTAATCGAAAAACAAGCTGGAGAGCCACATAAAATGTTTTCCCCATCCCAATAGTAAGGCTAACAGTGATATCCCGGCGATCCACCATTTGGTTGTGCCTTGGAGAACAACTAAACCCAATACGAACAAAAACACCGAAATCGCTCCCATATACATCGGGCCGGCAGTAAAGGCTTGAGGTCCCCAATAGGTCGGCATTTGTTTGATGACTTGTTCAGCATTCGGAACCCCTCCTTGTTTTAAGATTTCATATGTTTTGGATTTTTTACTGAGTTCACTGGCTGAAGCTCCTCCGTTAAAATTAGGAATAAGCAGATTCGGCGTTTCTTCTATACCGTAACTCCAGGCTGTTGCATATTCTTTATTCAATCCACCCTGGGTCTGATTCCCTTGGGCATGAGCCATTTGTAATTCAGAACCGCCCCGCATCGTGTATTTACTGTATTCCCAGTTGGGCCAAAGTCGGTTGACGTTCGTACCTGCTGCCAATATCGTGGCCGACAACACAAAACAAGATGTTTTGATGAAAGCAGGTAAAGTCTTGTTTTTAATAGCAGAGACCAATTGAGCGATAACATAAGCCAGAATGATCATACCCAGATAAAAAGTGATTTGGGGATGGTTGGCTGCAATTTCAAAAGACAGGGCAAATCCGAAAAGAACCGCCCCTAAAAATGCTTTTTTACGATAAGCATAGACCACTCCGGCTAATACCATCGGCATAAGAGCGATAGCTACCATTTTCGAATTGTGCCCCACTTGCAGGATTTGAAAGTTATAGGCACATAAACCGAAGGCCAAAGCTCCGACAATAGAGAGCCGGACATTGATTCCCATCGCAAGCAACAGCAAAAAGAAACTGACAAAAGTCAAGATCAGATAAGAAGCAGGGCGTGGACCCCAAAATAAATGATTGTAGATAGTTTCAAGATAGTTTCCTTTGTAATGAGCTCCGATCATGGTTGTCGGCATGCCACTGAACATCGAATTGGTCCAGAAAGATTCTTCTCCTGTCTGTTTTTTATAATCGTCTCTTTCTTTTGCAGCTCCCTGGTAAGAGGAAATATCCGCTTGATTGATGATTTTCCCTTCCAAAACAGGTGAAGCATAAATATAAGCGATCAGGATAAATATAATAAGCGCAATGGCGTAAGGCAAACAAGATCTGAAATTGATTTTTGTCATGACTGTACTTTTGAATAATGAACAAACAAAGATAAAGAATTATTTGGTATATGAAATTGCCGGAATGATTTGATTCTTAAATAGTCGTTAGAGCCGAAGTAAAAGCCATAAAGCGGTTTTTTGGATTTTCAATTTTCGGGCCATCCGGACCGAAAAGGGGACCTCCCGGACCAATTGCCGTATGGTTGGATTTTTGCGTATGGTAACTAATTGGATAAAAGCCTGATAACAGGATTTGTGATGTATTTCATTTTTCAGGGTACGCCATAAAACATGTAAAGTTGAAAAGAAATAGTCCCATAGGTGTTCATCTCTGAGGTGATGGGTAGTGAGGAAGTGATCCAAGTACATTAAATGGTTGATCACCAGTCGGGTTGAATTGTAGATATAACTGCTTGCCTGGTTTTTTTGGTGAAAAACATGATGATAGAGTATCAGGGGAATACAAGTGATTCGGTTGGCTGCATGAAAGACCTGAATCAAAAAAAGCAGGTCTTCGTATGTGATTTCTCTGTTATCTGAAAACCATATGTTGTGGTTTTCCAAGATTTCTCTTTTGTAGAGGATGTGCCACATATACCCCCAATGGGTAAAAGGTCTCCACTCCTGCTCCTTTTTCCAGTCACCGATGAGGTGGGAGAAGATTTCTTGTTTCAATTGTTCTTGGTTAGGACAGTCAGGGTAATATGGATGAGGAATGATCCGATCCGGATAAATGCTGTCGAAATTGGAGATGGCAATATCGGCCTGATCTTCCCTGGCCTTTTGGTATAATTTTTCGTACATATCCAATTCCCTCCAGTCATCGTGGTCCGAAAAACCGATGTATTCTCCCCGGGCGATTTTAAGTCCTTCATTGCGGCTTAAACCGATATTCAGATTTTGTTCGTTGACTATCAGTCGGATGCGTGGATCTTTTTCGGCATACTCCCGGGCGATCCGGTCGCTACCGTCGGTGGGACAGTCTAGAACCAAAATGATTTCGATATCCTTTAATGTTTGATTAACAAGTGTATCCAGGCATTTTTCCAGGAATTTGCCGGCATTATAAATGGGGACGATGATACTTACTTTGGGTGTCATATACCTGTTTATATAGATTTTGACAAAGGTACGGATAATATTGTGAGTTTAAATACAACAAAGGCATTTGCATTTGAGAGAAAGTTCGGTTATTTTCGCCTATTTTAAAATTATATTTATATGAAAATAATTTACAATATTCCAAATATAATTCGAATGGCCGGTATGGAGCGTATACTGGCAATTAAAGCAAATTATTTGGCCGGATTGACCGGAATGGAAGTTGTGATTATAACCTATGAACAAAAAAATCTACCCTTGGCTTTTGATTTTTCGGATAAAATCCGGTTTTATGATTTGGATATCGATTATGCAGCATGTAGGGGAAAAAATATTTTTTGGAATAAGATACGCAGAATAATTTATACGAAACGCCATCAAAGGCGGTTAGAGGAAATATTATTGAAAGAAAAGCCTGATATTACGATTTCCATGATGACCGGACGAGAGCGGGAATGGTTGTATCGATTGAAAGATGGAAGTAAAAAAATACTGGAATGTCATTTTTCTTATTTTAGTTATCAAAATGTCAAAGGAATAATTAACCGATATAAGATTAAAAGATTTTTAAACAAGATAAAATACTATGATCGTCTGGTGGTTTTGACGGAAGAAGACCGAAAAGATTGGGGAAGAAAGGATAATATCGTGGTTATACCGAATGCATTGACTTTTTATCCTAAGGAATCTGCCGATTTGTCTATTCCCAGAGTTATTGCAGTGGGACGTCTGTCAGCACAAAAAGGATTTGATCGTTTAATCGCTATTTGGGCTGAAATAGAACCTTATTTTCCGGATTGGAAATTAACTATTATCGGCTCCGGGGAATTACAAGATACTTTGGAACGGCAAATCGGGTTATTGAAGTTAAAATCGGTAGAAATATGTCCACCACGGGCAGAAATCATTCGGGAATATTTAGGTAGTTCGGTTTATGTGTTGACATCCCGGCATGAAGGTTTTCCTATGGTATTACATGAAGCGATGGCATGTGGATTACCTGTAGTGGCTTATACCTGTAAATGCGGTCCCCGGGATATTATTCAGGACCGGCAGGATGGTTTCTTGATAGAGGAAGGCGATGAGAACGAATTTGTAAAGCGATTGAGCCAGTTAATGGCAGATTCTTCACTGAGGCAGAAAGTGGGAAATGAAGCCCGCCGGAATATTATTCGTTTTGCTTTGCCATCGGTTATGAAGAAATGGGAAAATTTATTTATAACTTTAGCCTCTCAAGATGAGTGATATGATTTCAATTATTATACCTGCATATAATGCTGCTGATTATCTGGCGCAGACAATCGAAAGTGTTTTGAATCAAACCTATTCTGATTTTGAATTGATCTTGATCGATGACGGAAGTACGGATCGTACACGTGAGATTATTAAAGATTACCAATGCAAAGATGCGCGAATAAAGTATTTTTATAAAGAGAATGGAGGAGTATCTTCGGCCCGGAATCTAGGACTTCAAAAGGCTACCGGTGATTTCGTGTCTTTTTTGGATAGTGACGATCTTTGGGATAGACGTTTTCTCGAGTCGATGTATCATAAATTAGTGGCTGGAGGGGAATTAGCCTGTTTTTGTGGTTATATTGAAAAAAGAGGGGATACCATCACGAGGTATCCCGGCCATTTTGGAGCGGTAGACGTATTGAAGGAGAAGTTGAGGGTCGGTTCGTTTCGGGTTTCTACAGACTGTTGGCTCATCGATCGTAAATTTCTTTCCGCTGAGCATATTACTTTTACAGAAGGATGTCACTACATGGAAGATTTAGAGTTCTTTGTCAAATTATTATTTAGAGCTACTAATCAACGGATTACTTATGTTCCGGAATATTTGTCTTATTATGTTTTGAGAAAAAACTCTTTATCTTATCAAGACCTGATGGTTTTGCCTTTATCTGTTATGAATCAGATTCTCGATGTATTGAAACGAATATATAATTGGATAGAGATTCAGCATGCTGAGTCGGAGTATTACCTGGAGTGTTTGAAAATATCAATAAGAGAACGGTATATTAAATTCTTATGGGATGTATTGTTGCTTGGGAATGCTGAGGATTTCAAAACGTTGTTAAGCTGGTATTATAGAGATAAGGAAAAGTATATCTCCATGAAATTATCCTTACCTTTTAAATATAAAATATGGTCATGGGCTGTCTTTCCGGTCTGTTGCCGTTATGTAGCCCTCTTCGTTCTACGTCCATATATACAATACAAAAGAAAGGTTAAGATGCAAAAGTTAAAAGCCTGAATAGCCTGTTAATCATTCAATATCTGACTGATAAATCGGGGATAATTTTTTCCCGCGTTAAATTTTTCTTCCCATAACCGGCGAGGATGGAAACGGTCTTTATGTTCATATACCCGGACAATCTGGTCGGCCAATTCCTGAGCGGAAAAGTGAGGATCAAGTAATACTCCTGATTCGGAAGTCACGATTTCGTTCGTTCCTCCTACATTAGTCGCTATAACAGGGATATTGAATGAAATGGCTTCCATAATACTGACGGGAAGACCTTCACTGGCACTGACATTGACAAATATATCTACTGGATGGTGAAGATAATGTCCGATCACTTCCCGATTTGTAATAGCTCCTGTCAGGTTTACGGTCAGATTGGCTGGTAGTTGTTGGAGCTGTTGTTGTAAAGCATTGAATCCTTTTCCTCCTCCGATGTGTGTCCATTGAATAGGACGGTCAGGAATCAAAAGTAAGGATTTTAGGATCAAAGAAACCCGTTTTACCGGGACAACATTAGAACAACTGAGGATATGAATAACTCCATCCTCGTTTTTTATTTTGGAAATCCCATGGTCTTTAGTACCTAAATAACTGCAATAGGCACTGAATTTATATTGTCCAAAATTCTTTTTCGCATATTCCAAACCTTGTTTGGAGATGAAAACAGCCTTATTCAGGCTTTCGAATACTTCCTTTCTGAAAGGGATATATTGATGTGGACGTAAATCCGCATATAAATCAGTTCTGTGAAAACGGACTATTTTTTTGTCTTTATTGTGGATGAAAGGCAGGATGTAGGCCATACCGATGCCCCAATAAAAATAGACAGTACTTTCCGTGGACTGCCGGTTTAGCCGTTTGAAGTTTTTATCGGCAAGGATACACCGGCAGGTAATGGCGGTAGCGATATACTTTTTGAATTTATACAGAGAAGTATAGGCTTTTTCCGATATCAATTTTTTGAAAAAATAAAAGAGTGGACTGAAACAAAATAATCCTTTGAATACAAGTTCCCCCGAACTTCGGAATATCGGAGGGAAAACGATACAATTTGCAGGTAGAGAACGTTGCTCCTGGGTGGAACTGGTTTTGGGCAGAATGTAAATCCGGTCGAATTCCCGTGATAAATATTCGATTTCATTTTCTATAAAGCTTTCTCCTTTTCCGTATGGAAAACTTTCAGTGAAAAAAATGAGTTGTTTCATTCCGGGCATAGGGATTAGAATTTATAAAATCTGTTCCAGAATACCGGTGATATACCTGGCTGCCTTACCGTCTCCGTAAGGGTTTACGGCTTGGCTCATGCGGGTGTATTCCTCAGGATTGTCCAACAGAGAAGAGGCTAGCCGGATAATCTCTTCGGAACGGGTTCCTGTGAGTTTGGCTGTACCTGCTTCCAAGGCTTCAGGGCGTTCTGTCGTTTCACGCATAACGAGTACCGGTTTTCCTAAACCGGGAGCTTCTTCCTGTATACCTCCACTATCGGTCAATAAAAAATAAGCGATTCCCATCAGGAAGACAAAGGGCAGATATTCTAAAGGGGGAATCAGGTAAATATTGGGGGTGGAATGAGAATTACCCAGTATTTCAGTCACCGGCTGGCGTACATTCGGGTTCAAATGCACAGGGTAGACGAAATCTACTTCAGGATATTGGCTGGCCAGCTGTTTGATCGCTTGACAGATATGCATGAAACCCTCACCGAAGTTTTCACGTCTGTGCCCTGTAATGAGTACTAATCTTCTTTTTTGTTGTTTCCAGTTTTCTAATTTTTCTGATGGAATCTCCAGCTTGTTGAATTGTTCCCTTAAACTTTCCTGTGTGGTTTTGTCCTGTTCTATTTTTCGGTTAATCCACAATAGGGCATCGATAACCGTATTGCCGGTGACAAAGATGTGATCGGGCCGACAGTTTTCTGCCAATAGATTTGCCTGGGCTTTCTGTGTCGGGGCAAAATGCCAGTCGGCAATCCGGCCGGTGATCTGCCGGTTCATTTCTTCCGGCCAGGGATTATAAGGCTGATGTGTCCGAAGGCCCGCTTCGATGTGGCCGACAGGAATCTGTTGATAAAAAGCAGCCAGAGCGGCAGCCATAGAGGTTGTCGTATCTCCGTGTACTAATACCAGATCCGGCTTGGACTGCTGCAATATATCCCGTAAATTTATAAGAATTCTACTCGTAATATCATATAAATCCTGGCCCGGTTGCATGATATTCAAATCGTAATCAGGACATATATCGAAAAGTTTTAAAACCTGATCTAACATTTCCCGGTGTTGCCCTGTTACACAGATTTCGATTCCGAGCGAACGGCTTTGCCCGGTTTCTTTGATTAATGGCGCCATCTTTATCGCTTCAGGACGCGTTCCGAAAATGAATAAGATTTTTTTCATCCAATTTATTTTTTGAATATTCCACAGAAATCAAGGATAAGCTTACTGTTGTCATAAGGAAGTGTTTTAAACTCTTTATGAGCAACCAGAAAAGCGATAATATCGGCCTGTCGGTAAGCGTATCCGGTTTCCGACAATTGAAATTGTGGGTGTTGCGAAATATTAGGTTCGACAATCAGACAGGCTTCGGGAAATTCAGACACTATTTTTTCTGCGATATATTTTGCCGGACTTTCCCGTAAATCATCGATATCTGCCTTGAAAGCAAGTCCCATCAAAGCTATTTTCGGCTTTCTTTTATTTTCAAGCTGGTAAGTAAGAATCGTATTTTTAATTTTTTCTGCACACCAGAATGCTTTGTAATTATTAATTTCCCGGGCTTTTCCGATCAATTGCGACTCTAAAGGAAAATCGGAGGTGATGAAATAAGGATCGACTGCAATACAGTGACCACCTACTCCGGCGCCAGGTTGAAGAATATTGACACGAGGATGTTTGTTGGCCAGTTGGATCAATTCCCATACATTAATCCCTGCTTTGTCGCATATAATAGAGAGCTCGTTTGCAAAAGCAATCTGTACATCCCGGGAGGAATTTTCCACTAACTTACACATTTCTGCTGTAGGGGAATTAGTGGAATGTAAGGAGCCGCTGACAAAATGGGAATAGAACGCCATAGCCTCTCGGGTCGATTCCGGCGTATAACCACCGATGACCCGGTCATTGTGTTTGAGTTCGTACAGAGCGTTGCCGGGCAGAATGCGTTCCGGACAATAGGCGATAAAGATCTGATCTTCTAACTCCGGACGTTCACTGAAAATCAGTTGTGCCATTTTTTGAGTGGTACCGACGGGAGAGGTCGATTCGAGAATATATAGGTCTCCTTTCTTTAAGTAGGGGATAATCTGACGTGTTGCGGCAGTGACATAGGATATGTCAGGCTGATGATGTTCATTGAACGGGGTCGGAACTACGATCAGAAACACATCACTCGGACTGGGAGTGAGAGAAGCTTTTAAACGGCCGTTCCGGATATTTTTCTCTACAATTTCCTGTAAACCTGGCTCCTGATTGCTGATGTCACAGTTATTGATATTATTGACCACATTTTCATTGATATCGACTCCGGTCACTTGTAGGCCTGCATCGGCGACGAGTGCTGCTGTCGGGAGACCGATATATCCTAGACCCATAAACAATACTGACTTCTGCATAATTTCTATTTTTGTTCGATTACTCTATTGATGAAAAATATGTTCAGGATGGCTTATTTACTAACGTATTGAAAATATCACATAATTGTCCGGTTTCATTTTTTCGTTCGAATTGCTCGGTTTGAAAGCTCAAGCCAGGTAAAACACCTGAGGAAAGACGTGACAATAAAGTGAAAATTTCTTCTTCATTGTGGTGAGCGATACAAAACCCGGAATTCGTGGTTTTGATAATTTCACCGGCTTCTCCTGTGGGATCCCCTAAGCAAAGAATCGGTTTACGGGTTCCTAAATATTCAAAAATTTTACCGGGGACAATACCTTTGCCATTAGCGACCTGATTGATCACTAATAACAAAAGATCGGATTGTTGCAATTCTGCAATAGAAGCAATATGAGGCATATAAGGTTTGAGTATCACTTTGTTGCCCAGGTTCAGCTGCTGTATTTCCTGTTTCAATTCCGGGCATGTATTCCCGATAAATTGTAATTTTATATTGGAATGTTCTAAGCGGCTGAGAGCACGTAATAAAGCATGGGGTATTCTGTCCTCGGATAGTTCCCCCGTGTAAGTGATCAGGAAATCCTCTGTGTTCCTGGACTTTGGCTTTGGGAAATCACTCGGATCATAACCGTTATAGATGACTTCGATTTTCCGGTCGACATGTGTTTTGATACATGTCGCGTAGTCGTTGGCCGCAGCGATAAGTCGGTCGGCAGAACGGAAAACCGATTTTTCAAAATGACTGTCGATTTTTCTTGTCAACCAGGTACGTTTGTAAGATTGATAATGAACCAATTCAGACCAGGGATCCCTGAAATCTGCAACCCATTTAATCTTATTCTGTTTAGCTATTTTTTGTGCTATAAGCTGTAAACTGTGTGGAGGAGAAGAAGAATAAATCAAATCGATGTGCTCTTGTTCGATGATTTTTTTTGCTGCTTTAACTGCATAGGCATACCATCCGATCCGGGCATCGGGAATGAATAAATTCAGGCGTATCCATTTGGCTAAACGTTCAATGAAAGTTTTATCCTTTTGGCCGAAAACATTGGCATTATTATGTGTATTTCCTTTTTTACCGGTTAACATCCGGTAAAGTTGGAAGGGTTGGAAAGCTTTTGTTTTATATACCTGTATGTTATCCGGAATTTCTTGGATCAGTGAAGGATCGATAGCCGGATATTCCCCGTTTTCAACAGTTAATATAACAGGTTCCCAACCGAAAAACCTCATGTATTTTACGAATTTCAGAGTCCTCTGTATAGCCGGTCCTCCAGCTGGTGGCCAATAATAAGTAACAATTAAAACTTTTTTCAATTCAGACATTGGGTCGATTCTATATTGACGTAGCAAAGTTAAAATAATAATAATACATATCATATTTCTTTGTCTTTACAATCCTGATTTTCCAAATGAAAAAATATTCTTTACCTTTGGAAAAATTAGGAATTGGATTTATGCCTTATTTGTCATTGATCGTACCCGTATATAATCGTCCGCAAGAGGTTCAGGAATTGTTGGAAAGTCTGGCAGCTCAGGATAACCGTGATTTTGAAATCATTATTGTCGAAGATGGTTCGACAGTACGTTGTGACCGGATCGTGGAGCAGTATAAGTCTGCTATCGATATCAAGTATTTTTTTAAAGAAAATAGCGGACCTGGCCTGAGCCGGAATTATGGTGCCGAAAGAGCCGAAGGGAAATATGTGGTCTTTCTCGATTCGGATTGTATTATTCCCCGGCAATATACTCAGGTGGTACGGCAAGCTTGCCAGGAGGCCGGTGTAGATGCTTTCGGAGGACCCGACCGGGCACACGATTCTTTTACGAATATACAAAAAGCCATTAATTATTCGATGACCTCCTTTTTTACTACGGGAGGGATACGGGGACAAAAACAGTCGATGGAAAAATTTCATCCCCGGAGTTTTAACATGGGTTTTTCCCAGGAGGTGCTGAAAGCTACCGGGGGATTCTCCGGTCTGCGTTTTGGGGAGGATATCGATATGAGTATCCGCATCATGGCTGCCGGATTTAAAACCTGTCTGTTGCCCGAGGCCTATGTTTTTCATAAACGCCGCACCTCTTTCCGAAAGTTTTTCAAGCAGGTGTATAATTCGGGTATGGCCCGGATCAATCTGTACCTTTTACACCCCCATTCTTTGAAATTGGTGCATTTCCTGCCGGCTTGTTTTGTTATCGGTTGTTTGTTGTGCTTGTTGGGAGGGATATTTTTTTCTTGGTATTGCCTGCTTCCTTTGCTCTTATTAATATTTGTCTTTTTTATCGATTCTTGGCGGTTGAATAAAAGGATAAAGGTCGCGTTTTTGTCGATTGTGGCTGCTTTTATTCAGTTATTTGCCTATGGAATAGGTTTCATTCATGCCGTTTTTGCAGCTTTGATATTGAAAAGACCGGTGAAAGGCATGTTCGTGCGGAATTTCTATAAATAAAAGAGTAAACTTTTAGTTACGTTCGTTTGGAACAAATGTTGCAGACATATCCGATGGCATCATAAAAGAATTGAAATCCATCATCTCTGTTTTACATGAAAATTCGGTTATTTTATGAAAGACTTTACTGCTTAATTACAAATTATCATGGAAAAGGAATATCGCCACAACAATAAAGTCGCAATCTATCGTTCTGCTGATGGAGAAACACAATTGAGCGTTGAGATAGACAAAGACACGGTATGGTTAAATGCCAACCAAATGGCAGAATTGTTTGGAAGGGATTCAAAAACCATCCGTAAACACATCAATAATGCAATTCGTGAAGAACTGGCAGGAGAAGTGGTTGTCGCAAAATTTGCGACAACCACTCAACATGGTGCAATGGAAGCTAAAAGTCAGACTCATGATGTGAATTTCTACAACCTGGATGTAATTATATCAGTCGGCTATCGCGTAAAGTCCAAAAATGGAGTCGATTTTCGCCGTTGGGCAAATAAGGTGTTAAAAGAATATTTGGTGAAAGGTTATGCCGTAAACAAATCCATATCAGAGCGACACTATACCGAATTAAAACAACTGGTTGCCGTATTAAGCAGAACAATTAGGGCACAAGAAACATTATCGTCAGAGGATGCTGTCAATCTGGTTGAAGTGATTTCTGATTATACATACGCCCTTGACACATTGGACAAATATGATTATCAAGAGTTATCTATAGAGCGAACCACAAATGAAGAAAAATTCCATGCTACTTACGAAGGAGCCATGCAAGCCATTAACGAACTGAAGAACAAGTTTGGCGGCAGCAAATGGTTTGCCAATGAAAAAGACGATTCCTTCAAAAGCAGTGTTGGGCAGATTTACCAGACCTTCGATGGTGTGGAACTCTATCCTTCCGTAGAGGAAAAAGCTGCTATGCTGTTATATCTTGTGGTGAAGAATCACTCCTTCAGTGATGGAAACAAGCGAATTGCAGCAATGCTCTTCCTTTGGTTTTTAGACAGAAACGGCATACTCTATTCACCTAATGGCGGAAAACGCATTGCTGACAACACACTTGTCGCATTAACTTTGATGATAGCAGAGAGCCGTACCGAGGAAAAAGATGTAATGGTGAAAGTGGTTGTAAACTTGATAAACAAAGATAATCAATAAATTAACGGCTATGCAGAATTTTGCAGCAATAGACTTTGAAACTGCCAACAACGAGCGTTCATCTGTTTGTTCGATAGGCATCGTGATAGTACGTGGTGAAGAGATTGTAGATACATTTTACTCTCTCATCAAGCCAGAACCAGAATACTATAATTATTGGTGCAGTCAGGTACATGGCTTGTGCAGCAATGATACAACTGATGCCCCAATATTTCCCGAAGTCTGGAAACAAATAGAGCCTCTGATTAAGGGACTGCCATTGGTAGCGCATAACAAGCCCTTTGATGAAAGTTGCCTAAAAGCAGTCTTTCGTGTCTATCAAATGGACTATCCCGATTATGAGTTCTATGATACGCTTTGTGCTTCTCGGCAAGCCTTCCCTGAGTTGGAGAACCATCAACTGCACACCGTAGCCGCTACCTGCGGCTATCAGTTGGAAAATCATCACCACGCATTGGCGGATGCAGAAGCCTGTGCTTGGATAGCAAGAGAAATATTATAAAAAAATAATATAAATATATGAGTAGTCAAACGGCGAGACAAAGGTAGAACTCATAACAAGCAGCAAGCATCTGCTCTCAATGAGTAGGGACAAGTGGAGCGACAAACAGAAGGAACGTGCCGCGTTGCTATTTGAACTGTGCCCTAAAATCAAGGAGGCCTATGACCTGACGGACTCACTGCGGTCCGTGTTCCGCTCTAAAGTGACGAAGGAGGTGGCCAGCGATAAACTTCACTGTTGGTACAAGAAGGTTGCAGAGTGCACTCTAAGAGAGCTTAAGTCTGCAAGAGATTTGATTATGTATAGAGAGGAGCACATCTTGAATTACTTCGACAATCGCTCTACTAATGCAGCGGCGGAATCACTCAATTCCAAACTCAAGCGTTTTAGAGCACAATTGCATGGAGTGTCGGACTATAAGTTCTTCATAAGGCTCTAAATACAATTCTCCGTTTTCCAAATTTACGGAAATGAATAAGGAAAAATATCGCTATTTGTATCGTTGCATCTGGCAAAATGTTATATTTATTAAATTTTATACATTGTTTTTAATGTATTGTATGTTTGGGACTTGTGTATAAAATATCTGGTATTTGGTATTTCTGCTTCAAGGGAAGTCTAAAAATTTTCTTAAATAACTATTGTATTATAAAAAATATTCTTTAATATTGTACCGGAGCAATTCCTGAAAAAACGGAGCAAAAATATCTGACCAATAAAAACGTTCGTTTTTATTGGAAAAAAGAGTAAACTTTAATTCTATCTTTTTCAACTCTCCGTTCTCCGTTCTCCGTTTTCCGTTCTCCGCTTCTCCAAATTTATCGAACGTTTAAATTGGTTGACTTGGATTTTAGGAGGAAAAACAAGCAGATATAAGTAGTAGTTTGACGATTGTCTCTATTTGAAAAGATTGATTTTACTTCTGTCAGGGGAGGGGAATCGCAGTATTTTATTAAAACTTATATTTATGAGAAACAAACTTTATTTACTGCTTGTCTTGCTTGTCGGTATCGTACAGGTGGGAATGGCACAGGAGAAGACCATTACGGGTGTTGTCACCGATGCGGACGACGGTTCGCCGTTACCCGGGGTATCTGTCGTAATTAAGGGTACCCACCTGGGAACGGCTACGGATGCGATGGGAAAATATTCCATTCGGATAGATGGAAAGGCTGTTTTGGTGTTTACCTTTATCGGTATGCAGACACAGGAGATACCGGTAAACAACCGTTCTGTGGTCAATGTCAACATGCGTTTGGCATCGATCGGTATTGACGAAGTGGTTGTGACGGGTTACGGGACGACAACCAAAGGGTCGTTTACCGGTTCGGCTGCGGTTTTGGGAGCTGACAATATTTCAAAAAAAACCGATGCAAATCCTGTAAAGGCACTTGAGGGTGCCGTTTCCGGAGTCCAGCTCAATACGGCATCCGGACAGCCGGGTGCGCCATCGACCATTTTTATCCGCGGGCGCAATTCCTATAATTCCGGTACGCAACCTTTGTATGTGATTGATGGTATACCTATCGAGAGCAGTACTATGGGTATACGCTCGCGCGAAGGTGCGTCGGTGTCTCCGTTGGCTACACTGAATTCCGCAGACATCGTGAGTATAACCGTACTGAAGGATGCCACGGCGACTTCCATTTATGGAGCCAGGGCGGCAAACGGTGTGATTGTCATCACTACGAAGCAAGGTGTGCGCGGTAAATTGAAAGTCAATCTGACGGCTAAGTTCGGTTTGGAAATGATGCCCAATTATACAAGCCGCTACCGCCTGCTGAACCAGGAGCAATATGAAAATCTGATGGTAGACGGCTTGTTGGCTGCTTATCCGGACGATTATGAGAACAAAGATGCTGCTTTAGCTGATTTGTATGACACGTTCGGTTTGAAGCCGGGTGAGGGGGCCAATACGGACTGGATGGACGAGGTTACCCGCGTTGGCAAGATCCAGGACTATAATCTAGACATTTCTTCCGGTGGCGTTTCGGAAAACGCTGCGAAGTACTTCCTTTCGTTCAACTACTTTAAGAATGAGGCTATCATTATCGGCAAGGACCTGGAACGTTTTTCCGGACGTTTCAATCTTGAACAGGAGCCGGGCAAGGTGGTGAAGTACGGTTTGAACAGTTCGTTCTCTTATTCGATCATGAACATGGGCTCGGGCGGAGGTTATTTCAGCGATCCGATTACGTTGGCCTACGGTAAGATGAATCCGCTTATTGCTGTCAGGAACAAATTGGGGGAATGGAATTTTGAAAATACTCAATATAATCCTGTGGCCCAACGTAGTAAGGACGGTGACCGTAGCGAAGCGAAGACTTACCGCGCCATTCTTTCGCCTTATGTGACTATCCGCTTTTCTCCTGCCTGGTCGTTTACGTCACGGGGAGGCTTGGATTTATATTCGATAAAAGAATTCGGCTATTGGTCTTTCCTGCAGCCACAAGGCAAGGGTATGCGGGGTATGGGCGAACAGGGAACCACTACACGTACGCTGCTTAGCATCACAAATACCCTTAGCTGGGTCAAGGCGTTCGATGACCACCACGTGAATATGATGGTGGGGCAGGAAGCGCAGCATACCCGCGAAAATTCCTCCTATCTGGCAGGAAGCAATTATCCGGTGGAATATCTCAGCCAAATCGAGTTGGCGGCAAAGCCTTCGAGTGCGTCCACTTCTTTGGATAATGTGGCTCTTGCGTCCTTCTTCTTTAACGGGCAGTATGATTATGCCAACAAATATTATTTGTCGGCAAGCGTCCGTACCGACGGATCCTCCCGTTTCGGTTCCAACAACCGCTGGGCGACTTTCTATTCCGTGGGTGCACGCTATCGCCTGACGGGAGAAAGTTTTATGCAGTTGGCAAGCAATTGGCTGGACGAACTGACGTTGCGGGTAAGCTACGGTACTTCCGGAAACCAGGATGTGGGCGGTTCGTGGTATGCGTCACGCGGGCTTTACGGATTCGGGTATAACTATAACAGCCAGCCGGGAAGCTACCGTCAACAAGCAGGCAATCCCGACCTGAAATGGGAGCAGACCGCCAAGTTCAATGTCGGTGTGGATCTCGCATTGTGGGAGCGTAGGGTGAATGTAGAGTTTGACTATTACCGTCACCTGACTAAAGATATGGTGTTCAATGTTCCTCTGTCGTTTACGAGCGGAATGTCGTCCATTCCCACCAATGTAGGCGAATTGGAGAACAAGGGTTTTGAATTTTCTGTTGGTGTCACGCCGGTGCGTACCGATAAGGTGGATTGGACATTGACTTTCGTGGGAAGCGCGAATAAGAATGAAATTAAGAAACTGAGTACCGACTTGCCGATCGAGTCGAGTATTACAATAGTGGAACCGGGACGTGACATTTATACCTGGAAGATGAAAGAATGGGCAGGGGTCGATCCTGATACGGGCAGTCCGATGTGGTGGATTGTGAACCGGGACAAAAACGGAAAGGAGATCTCTCGCGAGAAGACCACCAATTACAATAAGGCTACCAAGGAATATGTCGGTAAGGCGTCGCCAAAATTCCAGGGCGGTTTAACCTCTTCGTTGAATCTTTACGGTTTTGACTTTTCTTTCCAGTTGAATTATTCGCTTGGCAGCAAGATATTCGGTGACAACCTCCGTTATGATGAGCAGACCGGTGCGGCCGGAGTGCAGAACACGACGCGCTATGTGTATGAAAACCGTTGGCAGAAGCCCGGTGATGAGGCATTGGTGCCACGTTTCGTATTTGGTGACAAATCCGGTGCAAACTCCGCCTCTACCCGTTATCTGATGAAAGGCGATTATCTGAAAATCCGCAATATTACCCTCGGCTATACCTTGCCGAAGGATCTGGTGCAACGTATCCACCTGAACAATGTCCGTATCTATGTAAGTTCCGACAACTTGCATACGTTCGTGGCAAAGGATTTCCGCGGTTTTGATCCGTCCGGTATAGCACCCAACGGCGTTCAGTGGTGGAATTACCCTACGCCGCGCAATGTGATGTTTGGGCTGAATATTGGTTTTTAAAGTTAAACATTTAAATCGAATGTATTATGAAAAGAATATATAGTTTGATTGTGGCAGGGGGGCTGTTGGCGGCAGGTTGTGATTCGTATTTTAACGAGGACCTGTACCAGAATATCCCGCAAGAGAATGCCTATGCTACCGTTTCCGATGTGGAGAATGCCCTCAACGGAGTTTATTACGCTTTCGGCAGCTACCGCTTCATGGGCCGCAATGCGGTGGCGATTGGCGATATGTCTGCCGATATGGCGGTGGCAGATGCGAAATCAGGGCATTTCGTGACTCTCAACACTTACACGTTTTCCGAAACAGAAGGGGTTTTGGGGGATGTATGGCAATACGGCTACAAGGTGATAGATCTGGCTACCCGTAGCATCAACGGGACAGAAGCGTTGCTAGCTGCCGGCGGATTGGGAGAGGCGGACGTGGCGACTCTCAATAAGGCGATGGCGCAGTGTTATGCCTTGCGTGCATTTTCGGCTTTCCAACTGGTGAATATTTTTGGGCTTCCTTACGGAACGGACAATGATGAACATGGCGGTCTGGTTATCGTGGAGGAGAAGCCGATAGAGTTGCGTGCCAAGGTGTCGCGCAGTTCCGTGAAAGCCACGTACGAGTGGATTTTGCGTGATGTTGAAAAAGCGGTGAATACGCCGAATGTGGTGGGCAGGGATGTGCAGAAATATTTTAATGGCGCAGCAGTCAAGGCATTAGAGGCAAGGGTGAACCTGTACATGGGCAAATACGGAAAAGCGAAAGAGGCTGCAGCCGAGGCGTTGAAGTTGCGGAATGCTGCTCCGGTGGAAGACGAGGCATACGTGGGCATGTGGAAGTCGACCGCTATATCGGGCGAGGATATTTTTACCATAGCCAAGAGTTCGGATGACAATCTTTCAGCAAACAGTCTGAACACGTTGTATGGAAGTTACGGTGGCGCATTGACGAAACGGGCTGTCGGTCTGTTTGCGAAAGGGGATATCCGTGCACAATTGGTCGGTGATGGAAAAAATCCGAGACGTCCTATGAAGTTTCCCGGTATTGCCGGAGCTGATGCGGTGAACAATATTCCGGTGTTCCGCGTATCGGAGATGTACCTTATCATGGCAGAAGCGGCAGCACAGTCGGGTGATGTATCCGGTGCCCGAAAGGAACTCTTGAATACGGCGAAACGCAATCCGGCAATCCGGACAGAGGATGACCTTCCCGGTACGAAGGAGGCGCTTCTTGCCTTTATCGCAGAGGAACGCCAACGGGAGTTGTTCGAGGAAGGACATCGTTGGTACGATGCCCGCCGCACAGGTGAGAAGATCGAAGTGGCAGACGGAAAATATAAGAATTTCAATGTCCGGAGTTTTGTATTTCCGATACCTGCCGGTGAGATCAATGCCGGTTTCGGTACGCAGCAGAATCCTAATTGGGTGAATGCCATGCCGAAATAACCGTTCCGGCAGGAATAACGGGCATTGTCCGGCAGACAGGCATTTTCCAACGCCTGTCTGCCGGATAACTTTTCGAGTCCTTTGTAAACTTTAATAGATTAATAAAAACATTTTCACCTACCTGCCTGATATTTTATCGATTGGTGTCTGATAAGGACGGAAGGATTGTCGGTGAAGTACGTGCCGCTATGGGGAGAAAGGGAGGAGGAGAAAAAAACAGGAAGAGTCGTATTCACTCCTCCTGTTTTTTTCATATTTATGCTTTCTATCAATAGAATTTGTATCTCTGGTCAACTATTTCGCCATTTTTCAAGATAGCTTGAATAGCCTGATAGTTCGCACGATACATATTACTTTGTTGTAAGGCTTGTTTGCTTTGAGCGACCATATCCGGTGTTACCTCTTCGGTTGTCCGGTTGTTGACCAGGATCAGATATACCCCCTGATTTCCTTCGATCGGTTCGGAGATCTTGCCTTGTTCGGTTATGCTGGAAGCAGCGATTACTTTAGGTTCGATTCCTGCTCCCGGAATTTGGAAAGAATTGAATGAAATTTCGTTGGCTTCTTTGACTTCCAAACCGGCTTTCCGGGCAATGGAAAGTAAACTTTCACTACCGCTCTTAGCCGATGCCAGTTCTTTTTTCAACAAATCGGCTTTCTTCTTCTGTATCAGGATCCGTTTGATATTACCGGCTACCTTGTTGAGCGGAGCGATACCTTCTTCGTCGATTTCTGTCAGTACGGCGATGGTGAATTTGTTCCCGTTTTCAAAGATGGTCGAACCATCGTTTGTTTTTAAAACTTCGTCCACCTCTTCGGCCATATAAGCCTGGCGGATCATTTCACGGGCACTCTCCATACCGGCGATTGTTTTATCGTTTTTGCCGATGGTAGCGATACGTTTGGTTAAACCGCTTTCTTCGACTTTTTTGTTAAAGTTGTCGAGATTGGATACTTCAATAGCAAAAGTGCGTGCATCGTTGTAAATCTGATTGGTGGTTTTAGCAGATGGAGAAACTTCTTTTTCAACCGTTGCAATCTGGATTTTTTTCACCGGTTTAGCCATGTCCGTTACCTGCAGCACATGTGCGCCATATTGTGTCAAGACTACCTTGATATCGTTTTTCTTGGCGAAGAAGGCAGAATCGCTGAAAGGCTGTACCATCGTTCTCGACGTAAACCAACCCAGATCGCCTCCGTTGACTGCTGAATTTTGGTCTACGGAATTGGTTTTAGCCAATTCTTCGAAATCAGCTCCTTTTCTTAACAGACCGGCTAAGCTGTCTGCTATATTTTTTGCTTGTGCATAATCCTGATTTTGAGGAGCGATCAGAATGTGGCGGGCTCTTACAGAATCGGGCAACATTTTGACAGAAGCTACTCTGGAGATTTTATAGGCGTTATTTTCCAGATAAGGACCGAATACGGCTTTCTCATTATTAAATAGGAATTGAGCCATACTATCGTTTGCTATTTCATCTTGTTTGAAATAGTTTCGGTCGGCTTTTTTATCGGAAGAGAGGTTTACAAACTCCAGTGGGTCTGCACTTTCTTCAAATTCTTTTACCAGGTCGTTCACCGCCCCTTCAGTTTCGGAGAAATCTTCTCCGGAAGGTTCGATATCGAAATTGACGTAAACAATTTTCCGCGATTCCGGTTGTTCGAAGCTCTTCTGATGTTTGTTGTAATATTCTTTGATCTCCCCGTTGCTTACGTTGATCGTAGAATCTTCAATTGTAGAATAGTTTTTGACGATATAACTGATGTCGGCTTTATCAGCACTGTTGGCTGCTGCTTCTTGTGCCTGGGCATCCGTAATATACAGCGCTTTGGCGACAATTGCATTGTATTTCGCCATTTTCCGGCTGTCGGAAACTTCTTTTTCCATGTTCAGCCAATACGCTTTCTGCGGAATATTATTGGGCGCGGAGATTACTTTTTTTACATAATCTCTGGCACCGGCATAATCGATTTCGCCGGTATTCGGATTTGTAAAAAGCTGGCGTAATGCCGGGCTCATATTTTCGCCGAGTAATGCATCGTACAATTCATCACCACTGACATCGATACCGATTTCATCATATTCTCTTTGCATCAATTGTTCCATGATCATTTGCTGCCAGGTGTTTTCCCGCAACATGGTCTGCTGTTCTTCATTCAGTGAAGATACATTGTTCATCGCTTTGATCATTTCTTCATTTTTACTGACGCGGTTTTGGAAATCTATGATAGATACTCCCTCTCCTGCGATCTCGCCAATCTGATTCCGTTGGCTATTGAAAATTCTTGAACCTGAATTTAATGCATCTCCTACAATGAATGCTATCAGGGCCAGACCGATCACAATACTAACAAGTAGTCCGCCGCGATTTCTGATTGTTTGTAATGTTGCCATTTATGTTAAAAATTTAATGTTTTTTACGGTTTACATTATTTTTAGAGGCTACGAAGATAGATAAAAGTGCATTGTTGTGCAAATTTTCGGGCTCGCTTTTCCTCACTTTATTTCAGGTTTATTTCCTGACACACATCCTTTTAATAAAGAAATGGTTTAATTTTTCTTTTTCGTGGTCGTTTGGGCTTTTCGGACAGGCGTTTTTTTGCTGCTTCCGCCTGTCTTTTTCTTGCTACTTTCTTTCTCGATCAATTCCATACATTTTTCTAATGTAAGCTCGTCTGCTTTACATGTTTTAGGGATTTTATAGTTCGCTTTATTGTAAGAAATGTAAGGTCCGAAGCGGCCGTTCAGGATTTGCACTCCATTATCGAAAACTTTTATCAGTTTATTCCGGTCACTTTCTCTTTTTTCTTCAATGCGTTGAATGGCTGTCTCGAGAGTGATGGTCCCCGGATCGTCTTCTCCTTTTTTCAAAGATACGAACACATTGTTGTGTTTGATATAAGGTCCGAACCGGCCGATCCCGATACTGACGTCTTTATCTTCGTACTGGCCGATTTTACGTGGAAATTTGAATAAACCCAAGGCCTCTTCCAGGGTGATGGTTTCCATGAGCTGTCCTTTTAAAAGGCCTGCATAACGTACATGCTCTCCTTCCCCGATTTGTGCCATCGGACCGAACCGGCCGATTCGTACACTCACTGTCTCGCCGCTTACCGGATCCGTACCTAGAATTCTTTGCCCGCTATTCCGTTCCGAATTTTTGAGGGTAGATTCGACGGTTTCATGGAAAGGATGATAGAATTCTCCGATCATCTTTTGCCATTCGACAGACCCTTCGGCAATATCGTCGAGGGCTTCTTCTGCTTCAGCGGTGAAGTTATAGTCCATGATATTGGTGAAATGCTCCGATAGAAAATCAGTAACTACCATACCCATATCGGAAGGGAAAAGTTTTTTCTTTTCTGCGCCGAATATCTTTTTGTTGGGTTTGATTTTAATATCGTTGCCCTTCAGTTCGATCTGTTCGATATTACGCTCGACGCCTTCCCGGGATTCTTTGATGATGTAGCCCCGGTTTTGTATAGTTGTGATCGTCGGAGCATAGGTAGAAGGACGTCCGATACCCAAAGCTTCCATTTTCTTTACCAGACTGGCTTCGGTGTATCTCGGCGGATGAAGGGTGTATTGTTCTATAGCTGTAATGAGCTGACGTTGTAACTGGTCTCCCGGAGCTAAAGCAGGTAATAGACCGGCCTGTTCATCATCGGTTTCTTCGTCATGTGATTCCATGTATACTTTCAGAAAACCGTCGAAAATAATCACTTCACCGGTTGCCGTAAAGGGGATGGAATGGTTGGATAAACCGATGATCATATTGGTCCTTTCCAATTGGGCGTCCGCCATTTGCGAAGCCAGAGTCCTTTTATAAATCAGTTCATATAATTGTTGCTCGTTCCGGTCGCCTTCTATGGCCGTTTTGTTCATATAGGTAGGCCGGATAGCTTCGTGGGCTTCTTGTGCTCCTTTGGTCTTGGTCGCGAAATTCCGTGGTTTGGAATATTTTTCTCCCAATGTTTCGCAAATGACCGCTTTGGCTGTCCGGATGGCCAGATCGGAGAGATTGACCGAGTCGGTACGCATATAGGTAATAAGCCCGTGTTCATAAAGCTTTTGTGCTACCGACATGGTCTGGGATACCGAAAAACCCAGTTTTCTGGAAGCTTCCTGTTGTAATGTGGAAGTGGTGAACGGGGGAGCAGGCTTGCGGGTCGTCGGCTTGGTCTCTACACTATCCACATGGAAAATAGCTGTTTTACAGGCTTCCAGATAAGTAAGTGTCGTTTCTTTATCGGTAAAACGGGTCTGTACTTCGGCTTTTAATTGAGCATGTTGCTGGGTTTCGAAAGTTCCGCAAACCCGGTAATATTGTTGTTCTTTGAAAGCATTGATTTCGCGTTCGCGTTCAACGATCAGTTTTACGGCAACGGATTGCACCCGGCCGGCAGAAAGTGAAGGCTTTACCTTTTTCCATAACACCGGCGACATTTCGAATCCGACCAAACGGTCCAATACCCGCCGGGCCTGTTGGGCATCCACCAGATTTTTGTCAATGTTTCTTGGGTTTTGAATCGCATGGAGAATCGCATCTTTGGTAATCTCATGAAATACTATTCGCTTGGTGTTCTCCGGTTTTAATTTCAACACCTCGAATAAATGCCATGCAATGGCTTCTCCTTCACGGTCCTCATCGGAAGCCAGCCATACGGTCTTCGCTTCCTTGGCCAGTGTTTTCAGCTCTTTGACGATTGTTTTCTTGTCGGAAGATATTTCATATTTAGGCTGAAAATTATGTTCGATGTCTACTCCTAAATCTTTTTTTTCCAAATCGCGGATGTGTCCGAAACTCGACTTCACGGTATAACCATTCCCTAAAAATTTCTCGATGGTCTTGGCTTTTGCCGGAGACTCCACTATCACTAAATTCTCAATCATATACTTTCAAAATAGCAGGTACATTACATACCGAAATTAACCTTTGGAAATCGGCTACAAACCTACGAAAAAAAATTAAAATCACAGCATCTTTCATTTTATCGTAATAGAATATATTTAGGCGTGTTATTAACGGCTGCCGGAACAGCCGATAGGGACGAAGTCCAAAAAATATTTTGATATTTAGTTAGTTAAATTATTTTATTAACCATATTTTTGTCACAAAAAAAATTAAATGAGTATAAAATTGTTTTTGATTTGTGTGTGGAGCGTGGGAGTTTTCTCTGTTCGGGCAGCCGTTCCGGTGGAGGGTATTATTTATTTCAAGGAGGGAAAAAGTGTCGGATTTTCGGGTGATCATCGTGTGTGTATTCCCAAAAAAGGCAAAGATGTTAAAGCATTCCGGGGCATTTTCACCAGGGACAAACAGAAAGAGGTTTATCCGGCGGAGGAAATCGATTCAATTGTCTGTTGGCATCCCCGGACACCGGAATTCCGGCGGAAATTCATACTGGCAGAGGGTATCGGTTGGTGTTGGCAGTATTTTGCTACGCCGCATATCGAGGCTTACGTTTACTCCGGACGGGGCTATGGTATCGCTTCTAACGGAGGAATCCAGGTTTGGCAACGGAGAGGGGTCTTCAGTCGTTCGCGGGTGATTTATTATCTGCGGAAATCGGGTGACACCCTCTATTATTCTCCTGGAAAAATGAAGCCGCGGACGGGAAACGCTTTTCGGGAACGGCTTTGCCGTTACGTGGCTGACGATGCGGAATTGTGCAGACGCATCCGTAGTTTGGATACGTGGCGTGATAAAACCGTGTTGATGTTACAGGAATATCATATCGGACATTAACCTTTAAACATACAATTATGAAAAATCTTTTTTTAGTAGTACTGGCCTTGTGTGTGTACATACCGCAGGCGAATGCGCAGAAAGTAAAAGACCAGGAGTTTCGCCGTGTGGTGGTGACCTTGACATCCGGTGAAAAAGTGGAAGGATATGTGAAGAGGGGCTGGCATGCCGAAGCCTCCGCTTTCAAAAAGAGCAATTATTCCTTCAAAATGACTGCGACACCGGATGATAAGGAAGTATTGAAATATACGGCGGATGAAGTCGTATGTATCGATTATACGGAAAAGACAGAGAATAATCCTGACGGTATCCGCTGGGAATCGCGTGAGTTGGCGTCACCTTCCATTGCCGATCGTTACCGTACGATACGCCGCCTTGTATGTCTGGAAAATACGGGAGAGCACGCTTCTGTGTACTGGTGGAAAGACTGGGATGTCACAACCAATCAGCAGGGAATGAAACGACGCTTAGTTACCTATCATGGAATTCGTTTCCACGATGAAGGCAAGGAGGGAGAAATTGTCTATATTCCAATGTTGGTGAATAGTGTCCTGCTGAAAGACAAGAAACCCGGTTTGAAGGCATTCAGTAAAAACTGGTTTAAGGGCAAAGAGGGTAAAGCACGTAAAAAAGAGGCCGATGCGGACGGTGACGGCACGTGGATGCTGGATATGTATGAGGCTTATTTGGCGCAGCAGGCCAAGTGAGGGATAGCTATCAATAGAATTTTTATAATCTTACACACTTTTTACTAATATAGTAGGTATATTTTGTTACTAATTCGTCTTCGGTGATCGGAATTGGCGACCCGGTCGCTTCTGTCGGTCGTCTACCTTTTTCTTTCACTGACCGGCGGAACTCCTCACTCCGTTCGTCAGACACCACCGGTCGGTCGTTCAGAAAAAGCAAGACGACACTCGACAGAGCTCCAATGGTCGCCAATCCCGATCACCGCCGCCTAACGTTATCACTGAATTGCAGACCAATCTTGATTTGAGAAATAGCATTCTTCCTGGAAATAATCCGGATGGTTTGGATTCCTATTGCCGTAAATTTCTGCTTGTACTTTCTTTGCCGGTTAGCTCTGCCGTGAGATGCAGGGTTTTATGCCGGAAGACCATTGGAGCGGGAACGAGGATCCGGTTAGGTTTTCCGAACGCCCGACCGGTGGTGTCTGACGAGCTTGTGAGGAGTTCCGCCGGTCAGTGAAGGAAAGCCTTAGCGGACCGGTCCGGGCGAACCGGTCTGACGGGATAAAACCCGGAATCGGAATAGAAAGAAAAAATTATACCTACCATTATTTTTGTTGCTGGAGGACTGCCAGAGAAAAAGCCTTACGACGGATGATGGCGTATGCCGTACAGACAGAGATGCCGGTAATCACCCAGGAAATAGGATAGACAGCCAGTAAGGTTTCATAACTTTTCGACAGGGGGACAACTGTGAAAATCCATACCAAGCGCAACAGGCAGGTGCCGAATATGGTCAGTACGGTTGGGGTCATGGAATAACCTATGCCTCGCAGGGCGGCACCGCTGATTTCATAACTGCTTGCTATGAATTGGAAAAGTAACACATATTCCATGCGGATGGCGGCATACCGGATGATTTCGGGTTCAGTGGTAAAAAAACGGATGAAAAATTCTTTTTGCCATACAATCAGGAGATTTAATGCGGCACATCCCAAAAGTCCGGGCAACATGCTTTGCCGGAAGATTGTTTTGCAACGTTCAATTTGCCCGGCTCCGTAATTTTGACTGGTGAAAGCTACGGTTGCTTGGGCAAAAGCACTCACTACGAAGTAACAGTAATATTCGTAATTGAGGGCTGCTGAAGAGCCTGCTACGGCTGCCGAACCGAACGAGTTTATGGTGGCCAGTACAAAGACGTTGGAAATGGAAAATACCATTCCCTGTATGCCGGCAGGAACTCCGATTTGTAATATTTTCTTCAATTCCGCCTTGGATATGGACAATTGCTTCAGTTCCAAGCGGAATACGCCCTTTTCATGGGTCAGGAAAAAAACGATGATACCGGCATTGACGATGTTGGAAATCACGGTCGCGACGGCGACACCTGCCACACTCATTTCGAATTCGATGACCAAAAGGAGATTCAGTCCCACATTAATGGCTCCGGCCACCACCAAACTGTAAAACGGCCGTTTGGTATCGCCGAGGCTCCGGAGAATCGCCGCCCCGAAATTGTATATCATCATGAAAGGCATTCCCAAGGAATAGATGCGAAGATAAAGTACGGCAAGGTCGATGACGTCTTCCGGTGTGTCTAACGCTTCCAAAATGGGTTTGGCTATCAGCAGACCGGTAATGAGCAGGAAAATGCCGCTTGTTACGGCAATGATAGCCGTCGTGGAGATAGCATTTTTAATGCCTTTCTCATCTTGCCGTCCGATATAATGGGCGATGACTACATTAGCGCCTATCGATATGCCGATAAAAAGATTGATAATCAAACTGATGACCAATCCATTGCTACCGACGGCCGCCAAAGCCTGACTGCTGGCAAATTGTCCGACAACAGCAACATCTACTGAATTGAACGATTGTTGCAGGATACCGCTGGCGATCAGAGGCAAGGCAAATAGCAGTAATTTGCGGAAGATTCCGCCGTGAAGCATATCTATACGGACAGTACTATTCGTTTTTTCTTGTCCCATAGCGGTGTCATTTTTCGATTTTTGCTATTCTGTTTTCTGGCAAAACATTATAAAGTTCGCCGGCATGACAGTACGGCAAGTCAAAGATTCAGTGTGCTTTGAAAAATGATTTAAAATAAATTATTTTTTCGTAGCGAAAAATTTCCGGTAAAAAAGGATTAACATCAACACACCGATCGTGATATATGAATCGGCCAGGTTGAATACCGGACGGAAGAAAAGAAAATCTTCACCGCCCCAAACGGGTACCCAACCGGGGATCGTACCTTCTATTAAAGGAAAATATAACATATCGACAACCCGTCCGTGCAGGAAAGAAGAGTAACCACCGCCTTCAGGGAATAGGCTGGCAATCTGATAGTGACTGTCGTTAAAGATCATACCGTAGAAAAGACTGTCAAAAATATTTCCGATAGCCCCGCAAAAAATCAAGGCAAAAGAAAACAGTACGCCTAAAGGGGCTTTTTCACGGATAAGTTTTAAGATATACCAACCGATACCGGCAACAGCCACAAGGCGGAATAAACTCAACACAGCCTTTCCGAATTTCCCATCTCCCAGTTCCATTCCGAAAGCCATCCCGTTATTTTCAATAAAAAGAATTTTGAACCAGTTTCCGAAGACACTGAATTCTTCCCCAATCATCATATGGGTTTTGATCCAGATTTTTACAGCTTGATCCAGAACAAGTAAGACTATAATGAAAATCACCAGTTTATTCCGCACACTCATAATGAAAACCAGGAGTTTAGAATTAAGAACTAAGAGTTTAAAATTGCAAATCCGAAACGGTAAATAAAAGAGAAAAAATAATCAGATTCTTTTCAAAGACTGACTGGAACAAAGCTGATTGGCATAACCGGAACACCCTGATTCATATTTATTGATCAGAACCGGAAGCCGTTTGCCAATCAGAGTGTTCGAAGGGCCCGCTGATCAGACCTGAAAATCCGCTGACCGGACTGGATCAGTTCTCTTTCCCTTCTTTGGCCTCGATGCTTAACGTGGCATGAGGAACAGCACGTAATCTTTCTTTCGAAATCAGCTTACCTGTTACCCGGCAAATACCATACGTTTTATTTTCGATCCGAATTAAGGCTGCTTCCAAATGGGCGATAAACTTAGCCTGTCTCTGAGCTAAACGGCCGGCCTCTTCTTTAGAAAGAACAGAGGCTCCTTCTTCCAGTACCTTGAATGTAGGACAAGTGTCCGCAATGTCGTTCCCGTCACTTCCCGAGATGACACCTTTCAGCAAGTCATAATCTTTTCTTGCTTTATCGAGTTTCTCCAGAATTAATTCCTTAAATTCCTGCAACTCTTCATCCGAATATCTCGTCTTCTCTGCCATAGCTTATAAGTTTTTGTCTAAATTAATAAAAAACATCAACATTTGAAAATTTTACAGATGTTTCTTCATACGAAATACCGGCGGGATTGTTCGCCGGTTTCGGCATTCAGTTTATTCTTTCAATTTTGATAAAGGTGTGAATGTCGTCGATCTCGATATCCCTGGCTTTATCATCCTTCTCGTCCGTTAGTTCGATGTGCTCGGCTAATACCTGACTGGCAATGTATTGCGAGAAATTTTCGACAGCTTCGTTTATCTCTTTGTGCCGGCCGATAGCTAACGTGATTTTATCCGTAACATCAAAATTACTTTCTTTCCGAAGATTCTGAATCCGGTTGATCAATTCCCGGGCAATTCCTTCTTCTTTCAATTCTTTGGTTACGTTGATATCTAAAGCTACCGTCAGGCGTCCTTCGTTGGCGACTAACCAACCCGGGATATCTTCCGACAATATTTCGACATCTTCCAGGCTCAAATCGATCGATTCGGTACCGATATTCAGTTGATAGCGGCCATTTTTCTCGAACTCGAAAATATCACTTTGTTCCATTGCGGCGATCAAAGTGGAAATTTGCTTCATATATTTACCGTATTTCGGTCCCAAAGTCTTGAAATTCGGTTTGATTTTCTTGACTAAAACACCTGTCGTATCGGTGATGTATTCGATTTCCTTAACATTGACTTCCGAGAGGATAATATTTTTCACAGCGTCCAGTTGCCGGATCATATGATCGTTCAGAATCGGTATGATGAGTTTGCTTAGCGGTTGGCGCACGCGAAGTTGAACTTTTCTCCTCAAGCCCAGTACCATAGAAGAGATTTGTTGGGCAAGTTCCATTCTCTCTTCGAGTTCATTATCGATCAATTTTTCGTCGGCTTTCGGGAAATCGGCTAAATGTACGCTTCCGCTGTGCCGTCCGGTCACTTTATTCAGGTCACCGAATAGTTTTTCCATATAGAACGGAGCGATCGGAGCCGAAAGAATAGCGATCGTTTCCAGACAAGTATATAACGTCTGATAAGCGGAAATCTTATCCTGGGAGTATTCACCTCCCCAATATCTTTTCCGGGATAAACGTACATACCAGTTGGACAGATTTTCGATAACGAAATCCTGAATAGCCCGGCCTGCCCTGGTCGGTTCGTATTTTTCGTAAGCTTCGGTCACTTCCTTGATCAGAGAATTCAGTAAAGACAGAATCCAACGATCGATCTCGGGACGTTCTTCAATAGCGACTTCTGCCTCTGCATAGCGGAAATGGTCTACATTGGCATACAAAGCGAAGAAACCGTAGGTATTGTAGAGGGTTCCGAAAAATTTACGTTTCACCTCGTCGATACCTGCCATGTCGAACTTCAGGTTATCCCAGGGCTGCGAGTTAGTAATCATATACCAACGCAATGGGTCCGATCCATAAGTGGCTATCGTAGAAAAAGGATCTACTGCATTCCCGAGCCGTTTGGACATTTTATTGCCCTTGGCATCTAATACCAGCCCGTTGGAAATGATGTTCTTGAAGGCAACCGAGTCGAAAGCCATTGTCGCGATGGCATGCAGGGTGAAAAACCAGCCCCGGGTCTGATCGACACCTTCGGCGATAAAGTCTGCCGGAAAGCGCAGTTTCTGATCGATATCTTCGCGATGTTCGAATGGATAATGAAGCTGAGCATAGGGCATAGCGCCTGAGTCGAACCACACGTCGATCAGATCTTTTTCCCGGTACATTTTTTGTCCGCTGTCTGACACCAAAATGATGTCGTCGACATAAGGACGATGCAAATCTATTTTATCGTAATTCTCTTTAGAATAATCACCGGCAATAAATCCCTGATAAGGATTTTCCTGCATAAAGCCGGCCTGGATCGATTTTTCGATCTCTTCGACTAGTTCTGCTACCGAACCGATACATTTTTTTTCTGTGCCGTCTTCACTTATCCAGATGGGGAGCGGAGTGCCCCAGTAACGTGAACGCGAAAGGTTCCAGTCAACCAGATTTTCCAGCCACTTCCCAAACCGTCCTTCGCCCGTACTGGCCGGTTTCCAGTTGATAGTCTTGTTGAGCTCGATCATCCGTTCACGTACAGCGGTAGTTTTGATAAACCACGAATCCAAAGGATAGTACAATACCGGTTTATCGGTACGCCAGCAATGCGGATAATTGTGTTCGTGTTTCTCGACCTTGAATGCTTTATTTTCTTTTTTCAGCATGACGGACAGGTCGATGTCGAGGGTGGCATCTTCTTCAGTCAGTTGAGGGTCATAAGCGTTTTTGACAAACCGGCCGGCATATTCACTGTAAAGTTCGGTATTGACATGGCTCTTTACAAATTCGGGATCGATTTCTTCCAAAACGAAAAGACGTCCGCGTTTATCGACCATCGGTTGTTTATTACCGTCTTTGTCGACCAATAACATCGGAGCGATTCCGGCTTGTTTGGCAACCCGGTCGTCGTCGGCACCGAAAGTCGGAGCGATATGTACGATGCCGGTTCCGTCTTCTGTACTCACATAATCCCCGAGGATTACCCGGAACGCATCTCCTTCGGGACGCATCCAGGGCATCAGCTGTTCATAACGGATACCTTCGAGTTCCGGACCTTTGAATTCCCCGACTTTCCGATAGGGAATCAATTTGTCTCCTGCCTGATAATCTTCCAGGGCCAAACTTTCGGCTTTGGGATTGAAATAGGCACTGAACCGGTCTTTGGCCAAAATGACGGTCACCGGAAGATAGGTATAAGGATTATAAGTCTTTACGACATAATAAGTGATATTGGGTCCTACAGCCAGGGCGGTATTGGAAGGCAAAGTCCAGGGTGTAGTTGTCCACGCCAGAATATATACCGGTTCGCTGTCAGCAAACAGCTTTTCGGATTTTTCGTCCCGGATTACCTTGAATTGGGCGACACAAGTCGTATCCTTTACATCCCGGTAACATCCCGGTTGGTTCAGTTCGTGTGTACTCAGACCGGTACCCGCAGCCGGAGAATAAGGCTGTATGGTATAACCTTTATAAAGAAATCCTTTTTCATACAATTTCTTCAATAGATACCATAACGTTTCGATATATCGGTTGTCATAAGTGATATAGGGATTTTTCATGTCTACCCAATATCCCATTTGCTTTGTCAGATCTTCCCATTCTTTAGTGAATTTCATGACATCTGCACGACATTCTTTGTTATATTCCACGACGCTGATCGTTTTACCGATAGCCTCTTTGGTGATTCCTAATTTTTTTTCTACACCGAGTTCTACAGGGAGACCATGCGTATCCCAGCCTGCTTTACGTTCTACTAAAAATCCTTGCAGAGTTTTATAACGGCAAATGACATCCTTAATGGTTCTGGCCATCACATGATGGATTCCGGGCATGCCGTTCGCTGAAGGAGGACCTTCATAAAAAACGAATGAAGGGTGACCTTCCCGTGTCTTCAAACTCATTTCGAAAGTCTTGTTTTCTTCCCAGGTTTTTAATATTTCTTTGTTTACCTCAGAAAGATCCAGGCCTTTGTATTCAGGAAATTTCTCGTTCATTATAGGTGATTTTTATATTTGCAATAGTAAATGACACACCTTGTTGTGCACTTTTATAAAAACAAAGTGCAAATATATCATTTTTGAATGGAAATTGATACAGTTCTCTTTTATAATCAGATAAAATTATTGTGCATTTGTCTCAGGCTTAGTCCAGTCGGGATGAAATTCGAAAATGAGGGTCGGGGGTTCCTGTTGGGCTCCCCGGCTTTCAAACTTACCGACGAATTTGAATTTTTCCGGATAATGTGTCGAGATCAGCGGATACAACGTATAGTAGGCATGCCGAAACCAATGGTCGATGATGACATGGGTGGCTTTTTGACCGATCAGCTGTTGCAGGATATCTTCCGGTTTTCCGTATTGGGAAAAACTACCGCATTTTTTCCCTCCCGAGTACATAAAGAATATTTCCGGTTTCCGGCAAATCACCCGTGCGCTATCGGGAAGATTTTTCCCGCACCATTGCATGGCAGCCGTAAATTCTGCAAAAGCATTTCCGGCAATTTCAGGACTCCAGGTTTTGTATTTCGCCAGCTGCTTTTTTTCGACCAAAGCCTGGGAATAGGCAGGAAACATGAAAATCAGGGCAAAGATAATCATGCAGGCAGCCGGTAAGAATACCGGAATATTTTTTCTCCGGCGTTTACCCGGATAAAGAATCACCGCATTTATACCGTAGAAAAACAGGAAGATGAAAAAAGGAATAGCGGCGATGAAATAGCGAAGACCGCCGTATTGTTCCGGCCACACGAGCAGGACTGCCATGGTTGCACCCAAATAGAGAAACAGGAGCAATCCGCCTTTGGGCAATTTGATGAGACCGAAAATGATCAGAAATGCGATCAGCATCCCCCGGAAAATTTCTCCCCCGGAAGATTTGGCATTCAGATTATAGGGGGTATTCAAAATGGCGTTGGGCAGCCATTTGTTCAGATAGGATCCGAAATTATCGGTAATCCGGTTTTTCCAGTCGTCCCAATTGGCCATCGTTTGTCCATTCGGTTTTTTCATAAAGTCTTTGATGTAATCGTTGCTTGTTTTGCCGACGTTTTTGTTCCGTACGTCCCAGGCCATTTTCGTACCCCAGAACGAACCGGCGAGTAATACGAACAATAATCCGTATCTCAGTAGCTGTTGGAAAGAAGTTTTCCGGGACGGGGATTCTTCCAGGGCTTTTCTATTTTTGTACAGGGCATAACACGGTTTGAGAAAGAGTATACCGCTATAAATGATAATTGCCAGAATGAGCGAAGTGCCCATAGTCCGGACAAAATAGATATAGTTGACCAGGAACAGAAGAAGAACGAGTAAGATCGTATCCCGTACCCCTTTTTTGGTAAAAAGTTGTTCCGGTTTTATGCTTAGCATCAGGAAGATTGCTGCCACGCTACAAAACAGGAAAAGCATTTCACTCATCATGATCGTGGCATACCGCAATATCTCTGCATGAATAGAACAAAATACACAAGTCAGGAAAGCAACGATGATACTTCCCGATATTTTTTTCAATAAAAAGAAAAGCAGCAAGATAGCGGCATAGAGCAAGATACCGTTTGCTATCTTTACGGCATTGATATTATCCGGAAAGAATTTCATCACTCCGGCGACAAAAACCGGATATCCCGGTGGGAAATGAGTATGTGGAGTTTCGGAAAAAGAAATGGTATTGGTAAATCCTTTGCCTTCTGCCAGCGCTTTTCCCAAAGCATAATAATGGATATTATCTCCGTTCATATCCAGTTTTACATCGTAAATCTTAGTGTAGGTACTCACAAAACAGATCGTAACGATGAGTAATAAGACATATAAAAAGGAACGGCTCTCTAGTAACGTCTGAATTGAATAATTTGTTTTTTTCTCCATCCTGTTAGTTTTTAAAACGATATTTTAACAGAGTCCAGATGGCTTCCAGGCCATCTTTCCAATTTATTTTTTTCCCTTCGGCGATGCTACGCGGGTAGTAATTGATCGGTATTTCGTGGATTTTGATTCCTTTCTTACAAACTTTTGCCGTTACTTCCGGACAAAATTCAAAGCCCTGGCATTTTAATGGAATGGATTTTAAAAATTGTGCATCGAAGAATTTATAACAGGTCGGTTCGTCTGTCAGATGTTGGCCGTATAAGAGATTCGTGACAAAAGTGACTAATCTCCCGCCTAAATAAAAACGCAGGTAAGAATGTTTGTTCGAAGGTTTCAGGAAACGGGAACCATAGACTACTTTGGCATTGTTTTCGATCACCCACTGTAATAAAGGATTATAATCTTCGGGGTCATATTCCAGGTCTGCATCCTGAATGATGATCCAATCTCCTGTCGCTAATGCTATGCCTGTTCTCAACGCTGCTCCTTTCCCCTGATTGAAAGGCTGGAGGTGATAATGTATATCCAGATCGGGGTGGGCCTGCATGAATTGCCGGCATTTTTCAGCTGTACTGTCTTTTGAACCGTCGTCGATAATGAGGATCTCTTTTTCTGTTTCTCCAATCAATCGGGTCTGGTGTATTTTTCCGAGAATTTGGGAAATCGAACGTTCCTCATTATAAGCAGGTATGATGATAGATAGTTTTTTCATTGGCAGGATCGTTTTAATTGTCGGCTACGACAAAACGGGCTGTTAAACGGCTGCGTTGTTCTACCAACACATTTTTATGGCTGGTCAGCTGTTGGATGATGTCTTCATTGTAATGGCGAATCGTCAGCAAGCGCACATTTTTGTTGTAGAGTACTTCGTATTCGTCATGGAGTTCATCGATGAAACTTTCAAAAATCGCTTCATTATAGTCGATGCAAAAAGAGAATGTGATTGCTGAATTTTGCATCAGGTTAAGGCGGAGTCTGTATTTGGCTAACGTAGCGAAAATACGGCTCAGTTTTTCTTCTGCTATAAAAGAAAAATCCCGGGGGGAAAGAGTCAGTAATAACTGATCTCCTTTATTGATATAAATCGGAGGTAATTTCAATTTCTCGTCCAATTCCCGGATCACCGAACCATGACTTTCCGGGTAAAGGAAAGATCTTACGAATAACGGAATCCCTTTATTTTGCAACGGTTTGATGGTTTTCGGATGAATTACTTTCGCTCCGCAGTTCGATAGTTCGATCGCTTCTTTATAGGATAGCTTACTGATAATTTCTGTATTTTCATATATTTTGGGATCGGCATTCATAATACCGGGCACGTCTTTCCAAATGGTAACATCTTCGGCATCCAGCAAATTGGCCAAAAGGGCTGCGGTATAGTCCGAACCTTCACGCCCCAGGGTGGTCGTTTGATTGGTCGTCGTTCCGGCAATGAATCCCTGCGTGATATACATAAATGTATCCTGAAAATTGAATGTCTTCCGGCACAACTGAGCCGATAATTCGATATCTACACAAGCATTCCGGTAGTTTTGGTCGGTAATCAGACATTTACGGATATCGGTAAACTTGGCTTTTCGTCCTTGTTTCTCGAGATAGGCGGCAATGATTGTTGTCGAGAGCAATTCACCGAAACAGATGATCCGGTCGTATTCATAATCGTAACAGAGGGAAGGATCACTTTTTAGGATAGTGTCCAATTCCTGATACAGGGCTTCTACCCGGGCATTTACTTCACTGTCGGCAGAACCGAAAAGATCCCGGATAATCTGCTGATGGAAATCTTGAATGCGCTGAAAAACCTCTGCAATATTACCGGTTTTCCCGAAATAAGAATTACACAAAACTTCCAGGGCATCGGTCATTTTTCCCATCGCCGATACGACAATGATTAAATTTTCCCGCTGGGTATTGATGATTTTAAATAAATTTTTTACACCTTCGGCATCTTTAACGGAAGCGCCACCAAACTTATATACGTTCATTGCGTTTAAATTTAAACACGATAATTAATTCATGGCGCTAATTTAGATATTAAAATTGAATAATAATGTGGAATCAATTCGGATTGAATGAAAACTTATTTGATTTTCAAAAAATCTGTGATTCTGAGGGAATACTAATTTCATGAAAACGTTTGTGTATTACGATTTATCATTTTATATTTGCATCTAATAACAAATAGAATCAGAATCAATGAATAAAGTTACAACCTTAAATCAGTTTATTATCGAACAGCAGGCAGGAGTACCTCAGGCAACAGGGGGTTTTTCTTGTTTGTTACATCACGTAGGTATTGCAGCCAAAAAAGTCAACCGGGAGGTGAATAAGGCTGGTTTAGTGGATATTCTGGGGCGTGCCGGCTCCGAGAATGTACAAGGTGAAGACCAGCAAAAACTGGACATTTATGCCAATGAGACTTTTTTGTCGGAACTGAAAGCCAGTGGTGAATGTTGCGGTGTTGCTTCAGAAGAAAATCAGGATATCATTGTTTTTGACGATGGATTGAGCCGTGATGCGAAATATATCTTTTGTATGGATCCGCTGGATGGCTCTTCGAATATCGACGTGAATGTCTCTATCGGTACTATTTTTTCTGTTTACCGCCGCAAATCTCCGCTGGGCGAAGTTGCGAATATCGATGACTTTTTACAGCAAGGTTGTGACCAGGTTGCTGCCGGTTACGTTATTTATGGCTCTTCTACGATGTTGGTATATACGGCCGGCAACGGAGTGAACGGTTTTACGCTGGACCCTTCTATCGGGGAGTTCTGTCTTTCACATCCGAATATTAAAACACCGGAAAATGGTTTTATTTATTCTATAAACGAAGGAAATTATGAGAAATTTCCGGTGGGAGTGAAAAAATATATAAAGTATTGCCAGGAAACCGATAAGAAAACCAAGCGTCCTTATACTTCGCGTTATATCGGTTCTCTGGTGGCCGATTTCCACCGGAATTTATTGAAGGGAGGTATTTTTATTTATCCCGAAACCAATAGCCATCCGACAGGAAAACTGCGTCTGTTGTACGAATGTAATCCGATTGCGTTTATTGCCGAGCAAGCCGGAGGATTGGCTACGGATGGCGGAAACCGGATATTGGACATGACCCCTGAAAATATCCACCAACGGATACCTTTTTATACCGGCTCAAAAAATATGGTCACTAAAGTAGGGGAATTTTTGAAGTTTTTCAATAATATATAATTGATAAAATTGAATAGTGAATTTTATAGTAAAATTCGGAAGATATGATTAATAAACAATTGCTAAATCCTTCCAGCATTGTGGTGGTTGGAGGATCGGACGATATTCAGAAACCGGGTGGTAAGGTATTGAAGAATTTGATCGATGGACATTTTAAAGGGAGTTTATATGTGGTGAATCCGAAAATGGATGAAGTACAAGGTATCAAATCCTACCGGGACGTGAAAGATTTGCCGGAAGTGGATTGCGCTATCCTGGCCATCGCTGCCAAATTCTGTCCGTCGACGGTAGAGATGCTGGCGAAACAAAAAAATACCCGGGCATTTATCATTCTGTCTGCCGGATTTAGTGAAGAGAATGCAGAAGGGAAAGCATTGGAAAAACAAATTGTAGAAACGATCGATTCTGTCGGGGGAGCTTTGATCGGCCCGAATTGTATCGGTGTATTGACAACGAACTACAATGGGGTATTCACGACCCCTATACCGAAATTGGATCCGAAAGGAGTAGATTTCGTATCGGGCTCGGGAGCAACGGCACTTTTCATTATGGATGCCGGTATGCAGAAAGGTGTAAAATTTTCGAGTGTATTTTCAGTCGGTAATTCTGCCCAGTTAGGCGTGGAAGAGGTCCTGGAATATTGGGACGAATCTTTCGATCCTGAGACAAGTTCACGGATTAAATTGATGTATGTAGAGAGTATCGATAAACCGGAAAAATTATTGAAGCATGCTTCCTCACTGATCCGGAAAGGTTGTCGTATTGCCGCGATTAAATCAGGCGGTTCTGCTGCCGGAAGCCGTGCTGCTTCGTCGCATACCGGAGCTTTGGCCAGCTCGGATGTAGCCGTGGAAGCTTTATTCCGGAAAGCCGGTATCGTACGTTGTAACGGGCGGGATGAACTGGCCACGGTGGCAGCTATTTTTAACTATCCCGAATTGAGGGGAAAGAATATGGCTATCGTAACCCATGCCGGAGGACCGGCCGTAATGCTGACAGATGCCTTGTCGGATGGAGGAATGGAAATTCCTCATTTGGAAGGGCCGAAGGCTGAAGCACTGCTGGCACAGTTGTTTAACGGATCTTCTGTAGGTAATCCCATTGACTTTTTAGCGACAGGAACAGCTGAACAATTGGGAATTATCCTGGATGCCTGTAACCGCGATTTCGATAATATCGACGGTATTGCAGTGATCTTCGGTAGTCCCGGGCTTTTCCCCGTTTTCGATGTATATGAAGTATTGCGTGAAAAAATAGCTACTTCCCCGAAACCGATTTATCCCATATTCCCCTCTTCGATGGTGGTGAAAGAGGAAATCGACGAATTTGTACGGAAAGGTGGCGTTTACTTCCCTTATGAAGTGAATTTTGGTAATGCTTTGTGTAAAATATACCGTACTCCTGCTCCGCAACCTGCCGAGCCCGAATTGCCGGAAGTAGACCGGAAACGGATCCGGGCTGTCGTCGATCAGGCTGAAAACGGCTATCTGTCACCTGAACAGATCCATGAATTGCTGGATGCTGCCGGTATTGCCCGGGCAAAAGAAGGAGTGGCCGATAAAGAGGAAGAAATTGTCGGTCTGGCCCGTCAGATCGGTTTCCCGTTAGTGATGAAAGTAGTAGGACCTGTCCATAAATCCGATGTCGGTGGGGTAACCCTCAACGTAAGGGACGAAGCGACGGTACGCAGCGAATTCCGTCGGATGATGCAGATCAAAGACACGCATGCCGTCATGCTGGCTCAGCAGTTGTCCGGGACCGAAGTGTTTATCGGGGCTAAACGGGAAGATAAATTCGGACATATGGTGTTGTGCGGATTAGGAGGTATCTTTATCGAGGTATTGAAAGATGTGAAAGCAGGCTTGGCTCCGATTGCCCAACCGGAAGCTTTGGATATGATCCGTAGTTTGAAATCGTATAAGATCATTCAGGGAGTACGGGGACAAGAACCGGTGAACGAACAAAAATTCGCCGAAGCCGTGTCGAGGGTGTCCATGTTAGTGAAAGTGGCTCCTGAAATTTTTGAGATGGACCTGAATCCATTACTCGGTAATAAAGAAAATGTGGTGGCGGTGGATGCCCGTATCCGGATTGAAAAATGAAAAAACAAGACTTTATTTTTATACTGGGGGTAGCGGTTTTGCTGCTACCCTTTTTTATCTGCCGGCCTGTTTACGAATGGTATCATGCTTTTAATGCGGCTCATGGCATGATCATGAGTTTCCTGAAATTTGCCATCTTGTCGACTTTGGGAGAGATGATCGGCTTGCGGATTAGTGCCGGCGTGTATTGCCGGAAAGGATTCGGGGTTTTGCCCCGGATGTTTGTATGGGGGATATTGGGGATGGGCATTAATATGGCGATGGTTATTTTTTCGAATGGTACTCCGGCATTTTTGCAATACCTTGGCATGCAGGAGGCTCCGGCGGTTTTTCATGCACCGGGATTGTGCTGGGCTAAAGTAGGGGTGGCTTTTGCCGTGTCGGTGAGTATGAATACCATTTTCGCTCCGGTATTTATGACGCTGCATAAAATTACGGATACCCATATTCTGATGCACGGCGGTACACTCCGTGGTTTCTTCACACCACTGGATATGGGAGGGATCATGAGCAGTTTGAATTGGAGGGTGTTGTGGGGATTTGTCTTTAAGAAAACCATCCCTTTCTTCTGGTTCCCGGCTCATACCATCACTTTTCTGTTGCCCGGCAATATGCGGGTATTGTGTGCTGCCTTGTTGGGAGTGGTATTGGGAATCCTTTTAGCGGTAGCAGCCCGCAAAGGGGACACTTCCGCACCGGATAAGGGAAGGGTTGAAAGAAAGATATAAATAAAATGCGGTTTTCTGAATTGATTTATTCAGTCGGAAAACTATAATTTAAAGTTCTTTAATTTCTTTGACGGGAAGGCCGGTCAGCTCACTGATATCTTCTGCGGCAAAACCTTTTGCTTTCATATTACGGGCGATTTCCAGCTGTTTCTTTTTTTCGACTTCTTTCCGGCCTTTTTCCATCCCCTCCTCTATTCCCTTTTCTTTGGCGAAAGCGATTGTCACTAACTGGTCGCGATAGACCTTGATACTTTCGTCGTACTTTTCGCGTTCTTCTTTTGTCAGTGATGCGAGTCGATGATTTTTTCCAGTTTTTCGAACACCGCTTTGCGGGCCTTAAACGGTAATCGGTTTAGTGTTTCCATATTCTTTAATACATAAATCCAGCGTTCAAAATCAGTTATACATTCTTCTTCTTCATTCGTAAAAGCCGGAAGTTCGATGAAAATAAAGCGTAGTTTATCCGAAAATACCTCGTGTGTATTACGGTCGGAGAGTACGATGTCCGTACGCAGTTTGCCCGGAGAATCACCCAGGCGGAAATTCATGAAGAACACACCGATCCTGAATATGCCGTTCACCTACCAACAGATCGTTCAGAAAGTCGATCAGCAGACCCTTTGTCATTTCCTATCCGAAAATGATTTTGAATCCGACATCTGTAAAAGGATTGATAAACTTCGCCATGATAGTTCTGTTTTCATACAAAGAAAGCGAATTTCCTTCGTATGACCAAGCATATCCGTTATTTCCTGCATCCTGTTTCTGCCATACGATATATCCCCCTGAAAGAATCGTTAACGGAACAAAATCTCGCATAGACCATGCTACAGTCAATGGCTCCCCGGTGGCTGGAAATACAGATCTCCTGTAAGAATATGGTCGCAGTCTGTCTGAAAAATTGGAAAATATCGTAAAAGTATCTTCTTAAAATAAAAAAATCGATATCTTTGCATCCGATTTTGGTGTCACGATTCTGCTGCTACGGAAAAGTGATGAAAAGGGAATCAGGTGAGAATCCTGGACAGACCCGCTGCTGTAAGCTCTGCTAAAATCTTCAACAATACTTTAGCCACTGTTCTGGAAAGAATGGGAAGGGCGTTTGAAGATTGGAGTAAGTCAGAAGACCTGCCGAAATGATGTATGATTGATAAACCTTCGGGGATTAAGGTTGCTCGATTCGGACTTGATTTTTTTTACAAAGGGTGTGCTTTACGGCAGGGATTATGCCGGAAAACAATTTCCAGTCAGGATTCTGCAATATGATTTCTTTTCAGGTGAATTTAGAATTATGCAAAATGTTACCGGTAAACGGGGAAGCGCCGGTGGCACATGAATGGGGTGAATTTATGCAAGTTTTTTGAGGGGAAACTTTCAATTTGTTGGGAGTAGCTTTGCTGCTGTTACAACGAATAAACTTGTATGTGATTAGCAAACAATAATTTATGTCGGTGTAAAACAAATTCAAGATGAAAAGGAAATTTATTTTAACTTCTCTTGCCCTTACGTTCTGTATGGGCATGTATGCAGAGCAACCTGTAACTATAAAAACCGATTCCATGCGTCGGATAGATTTGGAGGAGGTGATGATCCATGCGACTAAAACCGGAGCTTTATTAAAAGATCTTCCGAACAGGGTAGAGGTGGTGACCAAGCGGCAGATCGAAGCTTCGGGGATCAATAATCTGACGGACCTGTTGAAAAATTTTGTTAATGTGGATGTGATCGAATATCCGGGATATAATTCTTATTTCAGTATTCGGGGATTCAAACCGACAGAAGGAAAATATACGACAGTCCTGATCGATGGAGTACCGGCCGGTACTACCAATATGGCGACACTTTCTTTAGGCGATGTAGAGCAGGTGGAAGTACTGAAAGGCCCTTTCTCCGCCATGTATGGTTCGGATGCGATGGGTGGAGTGGTGAACATCGTCACCAAACGGAATAAGGATAAACTCACCGGAGGAATCAAAGTTGCAGCCGGAAGTTATCAAACTTCCAAAGGGGCTTTTCATGTCGGTGGACGGATCTACCGGGGGCTTTCTTTCGATGCCTCTTTCGATTATACTGCTCAGGCACGAAACTATAAGATCGGAGACCATAATCTCTTGCATATGTCGGCAACGGATAAAGCTATCCTCGGTAAAGATACTTATGGTATTAAAATGAATGGCTCTCGGCATAGCGGTATCGCCGGTAAAGGCCGTATCGGTTATGATTTCGGGAAAAACTGGTCTTTGAATTTTACCGAGATTTTTTTTGTGGGTAAGGACCTGCCGACGGGAGGAAATGTCTGGGGGGCTAACGGATTGAAAAAGAAAGATGTCACCCGGTATACCGAAAAATTGGAACTCAACGGAAAAGTGAATAATCATAGTTTGTTTTTCGCTCCTCATTACTCTACAGCTAAGACCGATACTTATACGGCAGACACCGATACGGCTTATGTGTATTCGGGTAACGAACTGAATACTTATGGATTTACAGTACACGATAATCTGATTTTAGGCAAACAAAGAATTGCTTTCGGATTCGATAACAATAATGAAGTCAGTGAGATAACCAGTTTTAAAGCGCGTGGTGAGATTAAAGCACCTTATCAACCCCGTTTCCGGAATACGGCTTGGGGGATATTCCTGCAGAGTAACTTGAAATTATTTAAAGAAAAATTGGACTTGTCGGTCGGATTGCGCTATGATTATATCGATTTTAAACTTCGGAAAACACCTGGTTTGGAGAATGAAGAGAAATCGGAAAGTTACAACACTTTCAATCCCAATATCGGCGCAAAATACAATATATACGGCGGTATGGCCGTCCATGCCAGTTTCGGTACAGCTTTCAGCATGACCGATGCTTATCAGAAAGCCGGAGAATTTTTGTACAGCGGTACGCTTACCGTAGGAAATCCTGATCTGGATCCTGAAAAATCCCGTACGTTGGATGCCGGTTTGACATTCAGCCGGCCGGAACTGGGGGTAAATTTTGATTTTACTTATTTTTATACGTGGAATGATGATCTGATTGTGGAAGAGGCATGGACCGATGAAGAAAGCGGACAAAAGTACAAAACGTTCAAGAATGCCGATAAAGCCAAAAAAAGTGGAATGGAAATTATGGCTTCTTATGACTTCGGCCGTCTGTTCGATAGTGACTTTGCTTTGAAGCTTTATGGAAATCTGACCTGGATGTTTACCTATCAGGATCAGACTAAAGGAGTATGGAACAAAACATTATCCGTTCGGAAACAGAATGCCAATTTCGGACTCGATTTCTTGCATCAGAAAGGATTCAGTGCGCGGCTGAACGGACGTTTTGCCGGACATCGCATCGAGAAAAACTTTATCGGTGATAAATATCGTCCGACATTGAACGATTTGTTAAGTGAAAGCCAACCCGGGTATTGGGCTGATAAACTGATTAAGCATCCGCAATTTATGGTGTTCGATTTCTCGGCCTCTTGTCCGCTTGTAGAGAATGTGTCGGTCGGTTTGAATATTAACAATTTATTCGATGAAAATTATACCGAAAAGGATGGTTATAATATGCCTGGGCGGAATTTTCAGGTAAGAGCTGCTATGACTTTTTGATCTGAAGACATGTATTTATTGCTGATGACGGATATATAATGGGGATATGAAAGGGATTAAGTATTATTTTGTTATTTTGTCACTTTGTTTTGGGCTATCTTTGACAGCCCAAAACAAAGTCAGTTTTCTTATCGATGACGGTTTTTGGGTCGGCGTAAACCGGAGCATGCATTTACTGGCGAAAATGCATCCGGAGGTAGCGGAGAAATGTCAGTTCAAGGAATTTATCTATTCCAACTATCACGAAAGTGATATGGATTTTTTTGAAAATTCCGATCTGATATTCGTCGCTTTGCATAATAATGGGTTGGTTTTTAAAGCTAAACCTCAGCTGTTGTCTGCTTTGAAACGCGGAGCGAAGGTTTATGCGCTTAATTTATCCCATGAATACGATGCCGAATTGCAGGAATGGGGGATCTGTTTCGATCCCTGGACATTGGCCGCTTTTAAAAGCGGAGGAGAAAACAATATCATGAATATCGTTCTGAAAAAACTGAATAAAGATTTACATTTCGATTGTGAATATCAGGATATTGAAGAAACTCCCCTTTCCGGAATATATAACTATAGAAATAAAAAATTACATACCTATATCGGTTCTTATTTAGCCGAGAGAACCGATATCGACACCCAGGCTCCCTGGATCGGATTGATTATTGGGAGAAGCGATCTGACCAAATCGCAGTATTTGTATATCGATGTATTTATCCGGAATATCGAAGAGAAAGGTTTTAATGTATTACCCGTGTTCACCTCTCAAAAACCGGGACATCACGAAGAACAGGTGATCGAACGGTTTTTTATTTCCTGTGATAGTCTTCCCCGCGTGAGTGCCCTCTTGAATCTGGGATGTTGGTATAATACAAGGCCTGAGCAGGAAAGGGTGGTACTGGAAAAATTAGGAGTGCCGGTGATCAATGGGATTATACTGAGTACGAATCAAAAAGATTGGGAAAAATCTTTAGTCGGAATAGATATTTACAATCGGTCGAATTTGGTGGCTATACCCGAATTAGCCGGTTATATCGAACCTTCTGTTGCTGTCGTATTCGACGATTTCGATCATAATATCCGGATTAAGAATATGATCGGTTATCAGATGGAAACGCTGCTCGGGCGTATAAAGAATATCCATAACCTGCAGACAAAGCCTAATCGTGAAAAGAAAGTGGCCCTGATTTACTACAGCTATCCTCCCGGAAAAGAAAACATAGGGGCCAGCTACCTGAATGTACTTCCCCAAAGTATTTTATCTATCCTACAGAGAATGCGGCAGGAGGGGTATGATACCGGCGGGCAGCCGATCGACAGTGCTGCTATTTTTAACCGGGTGATGGACTATGGAAGGAATATCGGTTCCTGGGCTCCTGCAGAGGTGGATAAATTGGTGCGTAAAGGAGATCCTGTATTGGTACCGATGGAAGTGTACAAAGAATGGTACGATAAGTTATCGTTGAAGATTAGGACGGAAATGGAGAACAAATGGGGAAAACCCGAAGAGTCTGAACTGATGGTTTGGAAAGATTCTTCCGGGAAATCTTATTTTGTGATCCCGGTGGTGAAATACGGAAATATCATACTGACACCTCAACCTCCCCGGGGATGGGAAGACAATGCGAAGAGTTTATATCACGATCCTCTGGTTCCTCCCCCTCATCAGTATCTGGCTTATTATCTTTTTTTGAAGTATGGCTTTCACGCAGATGCACTGGTGCATATCGGTACTCACGGCACGCATGAGTGGTTGCCCGGAAAAGAAGCCGGACTCGGTCCCGATGATTATCCCGAAGCGCTGATCATGGATGTACCTAATATTTATCCGTATATTGTGGATAATGTGGGTGAAGGCCTGCAGGCGAAAAGAAGGGGACAGGCCGTGATTATCGACCACATGACTCCTCCTTTCGATAAGGCTTCTTTAAATCCGGAATTGCGGGATTTGAAAAGTGGCATATCTAAATACTATGATCAAAAAAGCAAAAGCCCGATCTCGTCGATGGCGCAATTCAGGGATCTGGTTCTTCGGATAAAAACACTCGGACTGGATAAGGATTTGAAGCTGGATACCATAACGGATCAGAATCTGGAAGATATCGACGATTATCTGAAAGAGATAGAAGAAAATAAAACCCCTTTCGGCTTGCACACTTTCGGTGTATCCCCTGATGAGGCTTATACGAAAGCGACAACGGAAGCTATTGTATCAATGCAAAAGGATTTGATGGGAAAAGATTTGGAACTTTTCAGGGAGCAGGTACAAAAGAATATCGCAAAATCGGGGAAAGAAGAATTGGATGCTTTTATCCGGGCTTTGAATGGAAAGTATGTCCGGGCAGGAACAGGAAACGACCCGATCCGGAATCCGGGTGCTCTGCCTACAGGTAAAAACTTTTTTGCTTTCGATCCGAGACTGATTCCTTCCAGAATGACTTGTCGGTTGGGAGAGCAATTGGCAGAGGAGCTGATAGAACAGTATAAGGCCGAACACAACGGGGAGTGTCCTCCTAAAGTGACCATAAATTTGTGGGCGGTGGAGTGTATCCGGAATGAAGGTACGATGGAAGCCCAGGCTTTAAGCTTACTTGGTGTGAGACCTGTTTATAATGCTTCCAATCAGGTTATCGGTCTGGAATTGATTCCGCAGCATGAGTTGAAACGTCCGAGAGTAGATGTCGTTTTTGCTCCATCGGGATTATACAGGGATATTTTTCCCGAATTGATGGCTCTGCTGGATAAGGCAGTCAGCCTGGCCAGAAGTGCCGATGAAAAAGATAATTTTGTCCGGGAACATATCCTTGAATCTGAAGATAAGTTGAAACAACTGGGGGTTCAGGAAGATTCGCTGGCCCGGCGCATCGCTTCGGTACGTTTGTTTACGACCCCTTCGGGTGCTTATGGCACCGGGGTTAGTGGGACGGTGCAGGCTTCGGGAACCTGGGAGGATGAAAAGGACGTGGCGGAAGTTTATTTTGACAAGATGAGTCATTTGTATGGCCAGGGATTTTGGGGAACGAAAGTAGAGGACGAATATACCTATTTACCGAAAGGCTTTTCGAAAACTGTATTTAAAAATGCTTTGTCGGGCACCAGGGTGGCTTTACACAGCAGGACTTCGAATCTGTATGCTTTGCTGGATAATGACGATATGTTTCAGTACCTCGGTGCTACCGGTTTGGCCGTTCGGACGATCGACGGGAAATCACCGGTGGTCATGCTGACGAATCTGGTCGATCCTTCGGCTCCGGGACAGGAGACACTCGAGAAATTTCTGGGACGTGAACTGAAGACCCGTTATCTGAATCCCAAATGGGTGGATGCGATGGTGGACGAGGGATATGCCGGTGCCCGTTTTATCAATAAAATGGTTTTTAATCTTTGGGGCTGGGAGGCCACATTACCGGAATCGGTTAGCGATAACGACTGGAATCAAATCTATGATACTTATGTCATGGATAAATATCGACTGGATATAAAAGAACGGTTTAAGAAGAGCGGCAATTTATATGCCTATCAGTCGATACTTGCCCGTCTGCTCGAGACGGTCAGGAAAGGATATTGGAAAGCGGATAAAAAGAGGGTGGATCAGATGTTACTTCAGTTTAATGAAACCATACGGGAAGCCGGATTAGCCTGTAATCTGAATATTTGCAACAATGAAAAACTGATGCAGTTTATTTCTGACCGGATCAATGATATGCCTTCGCTGACCACAGAGGAAAAATCCCGCTATAAATCGGCCTTGGATGATCTGAGACACAAAGCTAAAACAGAGGATGCCGATGCCGATTCGACTACTGACGGAGGTAATGACAAAATTTATGAACTTCAGATTCAAGACGATAAATGGTTATTTAAACAAAAATAAAGCGCAGAGAAAATTTTTTTAACAAAAACAAACCGTCCCGTTCCTTTGCCGTATATAGGTTAGATATCATATAGGTTTGACATTAAATTATGCGATCCATGAAAAAGGAAAATCAACCAGGGAATTATCAGCTGAAAGCTGATCTGGAAGGGAATTATTTGATAGATAAAGAGCATAAGGCTACAAAACGATTAGGAATATTTTATGCACCTTCGGGAGGCAGCGTTCATAAAGTGGCCCGTCTGATCAAACAAAAACTGGTAGATCTGCAACCGGATCTCTTTGTTATTTCTGATGTCACTCCACTGCGATTACTGGATTATCACAATCTGATCCTGGTCTGTTCGACTTTAGGCCGGAATACCTGGGAAATGGAACAAAAAGATCCCTGGTCGTCATTTTTACCCAAAATGCTCCGGATTCGTTTGGAAGGTCGAAAGGTTGCTATCGTCGGGTTGGGGGATCATGTCAGTTATCCGAATAATTTTGTAGACGGAATGGGCATATTGGGCCAGACGATCGGGGAAATCGGTGGGCAACTGATCGGAGAAACAGAGACCCGCGATTATATCTTTAATGATTCGCGTGCTTTACAGGAAGGTAAATTTATCGGTTTACCGCTGGATGAGGATTATGAGGCTGATAAAACAGAAGATAGGGTAGATAATTGGTTGGAAAGGATCCGGCCTGAATTGAAAAAATAGGGGCGGCCTGCCAGGTAGAACAGAAGAAGGTGGCTGAAAAGTCATCCTGGAGAAATAAATGGAAGTATATCAAAAATGAAATTTGACTTAGTTTGTTGTTTTTGCCTTTACCTTTGCTATTTCAAATAAAAGTATTACCTTTGCAATTGATATGACCTCCCACGCTTCCCGTTGAACAGCGCACCCGGGGAGGTCTTCGAGTTTTTATATGGTAGTTTCAATAGAATTGACTGATAAAATTGATTATACAAAGAAGCCGTTGACTCTCGCCGAGCAAGTCGCACGGCTAAAACAACGGGGGCTTGTTTTTGATGATGAAAGCGAGGCAACTGCTTATCTTTTCAATATCAGCTACTATCGGCTTCGTGCATACACTTATCCGTTCCAAGAGAACGGCGAAGATTCCGAACACACCTTCACTCGCAAAGATATTCACTTCAAGGACATCATTGACCTTTATTGTTTCGACCGCAGACTGCGTTCACTTATTTTCAATACTATTGAGAAGATAGAAGTGGCAGTGCGCACAAAAATTGTACAGGTATATGCCGAAAGCACAGGCGATAGCCATTGGTTCAATGATGAAAGTTTATATCGTTTCGGCTATGATGATTTGATGGATCGTATTGATGCTGATGTAAATCGCAGCAATGAAGATTTCATCAAGCATTACAACTCCAAATACGACAATCCTTCGATGCCGCCGAGTTGGATGGCACTCGAAGTTGTGTCGTTTGCCACATTGAGCCGTTTGTTCCAATCCTTAAGGTTAGACAGTCGTAAAGAGTACATTACCGAACAATTCGGTTTGAAGAAAGTGGCAATCTTGGAAAATTGGCTACACTCCATTTCCAATCTCCGTAACTGTTGCGCTCACCACAGCCGAGTGTGGAATCGTCGTTTTATGGTCAGTGTAATCCTGCCATACAATACTCTTTATCCCTTTATGGATAGAACTACAATCGGACAAATACGCACAAACAAATTATTTGCCGTGCTGTCTTGTATCGCGTATATACTTGATATTATCAGTCCAGGTAGCGACTTCAAAAAGAATATCAAAGAGTTGCTCAAATCCGATTGCCGTTTGCTCGACCTCAAAGATATGGGATTCCCTAAGTATTGGCAATCTCTCCCCATTTGGCGGGAAAAATAGCAAACTTTGTGTTTATACAAAGTGATCAACAGATAGTTAACCTCAGTGTCCCGGTAATCCTTGATTCGTCAAGTTATCGGGTTTGTTATTTTAATTGTTAGAATATTTTATTCGACAATATTTTGAGTGGTAAAGAAGTTATGATACAGGAAGTGGATGAAGCGTATCTGAATTCATTACTGGAATAATACAGTTTCAGAATTCCAACACATTTTTGCTGCCATAGTCCACCTCTATACTGAATGATTCTTCGATCGGGCAAATGCCTGCGTAGACCATAGCGCAGGCGATGACTCCCCGGTGGGTGAAAATACAGGCATCGGTATGGCCGGAATGGCGGAGTTCATCCAGAAATTGAGCGACACGGCGGCACTGATTTTCATAGCTTTCCCCTCCTCCTGCCGGGAGATGAATCCAGTCCTTATACCAAAGTTCAAGACGGGGGTCGGTGAGATCGTCCCATTTCTTCATTTCCCACTCCCCGAAGTTAAGTTCTTTTAAACGGTCGTCGAGGATCGGTTCGTGAAAGCCACAAAAGGCAGCTAGCTTCCGGCAGCGGGAGAGCGGGCTGCTATACACGATATCGAACTGTTCGTTGGAAATGTTTTCTTTGACCCGGCTGGCTTCGGTTTCGAAAGAAGGGGCGACACCGACATCGCTCCAGCCGTAACAAATTCCGGTTTCGACGGCTACACGGGTATGGCGGATCAGGGTTATCTTCATAGGGAATAAGTATAAACGATAGTGGCACCGATATAAAAAAACTGTTCGGCTAAAAGTACGCTGGCCCCGCAACAATCTCCGGTATATCCTCCGATTTTACGTTTGAAATACCAACGCAAGCCGGTAAGGATAAGGAGGGTGGGGATTAAAGCTAAGAAAGGAGTCGCCATCAGCCAAAGGGCGGTGAGGCAGGGCAGGGCTACCAGGACAAATTCGCAGAGACGGATTTTGCGGTAGAGTACTTTTACTTTGCTCTCTTCTTCCGTACGGGCATAGGGTAATGTATTGATCATAACGGCGGTACAAAGTTTGGAAAGTACATCCGCTCCGATAATGACACCGGGAAGGGCCAGCGAATAAAACGAACTCAACAAAGATACATACAAGATGAAATACAGAATCAGGCCGATCGTACCGTAACTACCGATATGGGAGTCCTTCATGATTCGCAGGATGCCGGCTTTGTCATGTCCTCCGCCGAAACCGTCGAAAAAATCAGCCAGTCCGTCTTCATGTAAAGCTCCGGTCAGGAGCAGACGGGCAATGACCGCAATGACGCAAGCCGGCAACAAAGGCATGACCCAAGAGGCAAGATAAAGCGTCCCCCAGGTTGTCGCTCCGGTTAAAAAACCTACGATTGGCCAGTATAACAGGATTTCTGCATACTGCTTTTTATCTACCCGGACGATTCGCCATAACGGAAGCCGGGTAAATAATATGATTGCCGCAAACAGAGATTTCATACGGATATCTTAAAAATATTTCGTAACGGCTGCCTGTTTGAAACTGCTCATTTCGTTGATCATACGGATGGCGGATTCTATAATCGGATAAGCGCAAATGGCTCCCGTTCCTTCTCCCAAACGTAATCCCAAATTCAATAATGGCTTGGCGTGTAAAGCTTCTAGCACTGATTTATGTCCGGCTTCATCGCCCTGATGTCCGAATACACAATATTCCAATACCTCCGGATGCAGTTTACTGGCTGCCAGTATGCAGTTAGTCATGATAAAACCGTCGATGATGATCGTCATGCCTAACTCTGCAGCCTGTAGCATACCTCCTGCTGCCGCCACCATTTCAAAGCCTCCGAACCAACGCAGGATATCTTCTGCCGTACCGTTTCCCTGATAATTGTCTGTGGCCCGTTTCAGTACCTGATATTTATGTTCGATACCCTGGTTGTCCAGTCCGCTTCCGGCACCGACGCATTCTTTTAACGGAATTCCGGTGAAAAAATACATCCAGACCGATGAGGCCGAAGTATTGGCCATGCCCAATTCGCCGAAACTGATGATGTTGGTTCCTTCCTGATAAGCCAATTGTACCATTTCTGCCCCGATTTCGATGGCGCGTTCCATCTCTTCGGGCGTCATGGCAGGTCCGTAAAGGTAATTATCGGTACTCTTCCTGATTTTCCGGTGAATAAGTCCGGGCAGATCCCCGAAATCGGCATTCACTCCGCAATCTACCACTTTCAGTATGAAATGATGCTGGCGTGCAAACATATTGATTCCGCCGCCGCCTTTCAGGAAATTGTATATCTGTTGTGCCGTTACTTCCGGGGCAGAAAAGCTGACTCCTTCGACAACCACACCATGGTCGGCTGCAAACACAATATTTTGAGGAGTTCTCAAAACAGGAGAGAGGCTTTGTTGGATGGTACCGATCTGGACTGCCAATTCTTCCAACCGTCCTAACGAACCTTTCGGTTTTGTCAAATTATCGATTTTATCCTGAAGTGCCGGCACGATCTTTTTATCCGGCGTTTTAATATTGAAAGCTCTCATATCGTATCCTATTATTTTTTATCCTTATTACCTTTCACTTTTTTTACCTCCCTGCCTTTAGCTTTATAGCCTTTAGCCTTTTACCTTTACTCCTATTCCCGAGACCATCAGCACCACCTCGTCGGCTTTCTCTGCGATGTATTGGTTTACCCAGCCTTGCATATCGGTAAACCGGCGTTGGATGGTGTTTTCGGCAACTCCACCCATACCGATTTCATTGGTCACAAAGATAAAAGTCGCTTCCTGGGCTGTAAATCGGTCGAACTCTTCTTTTAGTTCTTGTAAAGCCAGGTCGACATTCGAATCCTGATCGAAAAAGAAATTAGTACCCCACAAGGTAACACAATCGATCACGATTACCCGTCCTTGCAAGTGATGTTTACTCAGGGCTTTTTCTTCCTCGATATTTGTCCATTGAGGTCCCCGGTCACGTTGATGCCGTTCGATACGTTTACGGTATTCTTCATCCCATACCCGCGAAGTAGCCATATAAACAGGACAGTCGGATAGTTCCAACGCTAAACGCTGTGCATAACCACTTTTACCGGAACGTTGCCCTCCGGTGACTAAAATAATTCTTCTTGTCATTCCTCAGAATTTGAATTCGTAAAGATATAAAACAAAGAAAATCAAAATTCATAAATTCTTATTTTTTTCGTAACTTGCACAAAAGTTGTTCATGATATTTATCTGATTGGAAATGAAATAAATATACGGAATTTATCCGGCGTGAACAACTTTTTTATGCGTTTATGCCAGATGTATAACGGGTTAATTTCGTATATTTGTAGCATGTACGAAAAAAATCCCGAAGAAGAAACGTTCAAGACTTTCTTCTTGAAATACCATGATGTGTTGGTTTTATATGCCACAAGTATTCTGAAAAATGTTGATGCGGCAGAGGATGTTGTGTTGGGTTGTTTCGTACAGGCTTGGGAAAGCTCTCTTTATAAAAAACTTTCTGATGGGTTGGATAAATACATGTTTCATGTGGTCAAGAATGCTGCTTTAAACGAGCTGAGAGACTGTAAACGCAGGAAAACCCGCCATGAAAAAATGATGGAAGGAATGCCCGTGGCAGAAATCATGCATGAAGATGAGCAAACTGAAATAGATGTTTTGTACTTCGCGATAAACCAGCTTCCTCCGGAGCGTCGCCGTATTTTTATGATGGTGTATGCCGAAGGGAAAAAATATAAGGAGGTTGCCGAGCATTTGCAAATCAGTATTAATACTGTCCGAACCCAGTTGTCGCGTTCGTTGAAGTTTCTGCGGGAGAAACTGGAGGGCCACATGTTTACCATATTATTGCTTTATTTCAGAAAATCGGAATAATCAGGGTGGTGTCGCAGGAATTGGCGATACAAATGGGATTGTTGCAATTTTTTTATAAAAAAATGGGATTTCCTGTCACATGATTTGATGGGTGGTGGTGTTATTTGTATAAAACTAGGAGTATGGAAGACGAAATATTAAAAATTATGGCGGCTGAAATAGCGGGGGAGAACGTGACGAAAGAGGAGAGGGAGAAGATGAACAGGTGGTGGGAAGAGAAAAGAGGGAATGAGAGAACGTATAAGATGTTGATGGGTGAGTTGGGTGAGGTCGTGAGGTTGGTGAGACAGCAAGGAGGGTTGGATAGGGAGAAGGCCTACGAGAGGTTGGAGAGCGATATCCGGAAGAAAATGACGGTACGGAAGGGTAAGATACGGCGGATGAGGTGGTGGTCGTTTGGGGCGAGTGTGGCAGGGGTGTTGTTGATATTGGGTGTCGGGATAATGTTATGGATGAAGCCGGAAGAGAATGGAGTCTGGGAGGGCGAAAAAACGGTGGAACCGGGAATCGGGCAAGTGGTGTTGACGCTGGGAGATGGTGAAAGCGTGCCGTTGAAGCGGGATACGAACAGGTTGATTTTTGGGGGTACGATGTTGCAGGTTAGGAATGAACGGGGAACATTGGTATACTCGAAAATCAAAAGCAAGGAGGCTTCGGAGAAGATTGTCTACAATACGTTGACGGTTCCTGTGCGTGAGAGGTTTCAGCTTGTTTTGGCGGATGGGACAAAGGTGTTCTTGAACTCCGGTTCGGAAATGCGTTATCCGGAGAGGTTCGGGAAAGCCAGAAGGGAAGTTTTCTTAAAAGGAGAGGCATGGTTTGAGGTGGCGAAAGATAGCGCCCGTGAGTTTTGGGTACATGCAGGAGCGATGGATGTGAAGGTGTTGGGGACTTCTTTTAACGTGAAGGCTTACGAGAGGTTGGAAACGGTGGCGACGACGCTCGTCGAGGGGAGTGTGGAGGTGGCATGTGCCGGCAAGAGTTTTCAGATTGTGCCGGGAGAGCAGTTTGTATATGACAAGAATAATCGGGTGATGGATGTGAGGATGGTGGATACCGAATCGTATGTTTCGTGGAAAGACGGGTATTACAAATTCCGGCAAACGACATTGGAAGAGATTATGGAGACGTTGTCTGTCTGGTATGGATTGAACGTGTTCTACGTGAATGAAAGTGCGAAACAGGTAGAGTTCACTGGAAAAGTGAGACGGTATGAGGATGCCCGTATGTTGCTGGATAAATTCGAGCAGACCGGAGATGTAGTATTTGATATAAAAGGGAATAATGTTTTTATAACAATAAAGCAAAAAAAGCCGTTCGCACGGGAGTGGAACAGCTTTTTAGTTAAAGCACGCGGCATGGTGTGGCAATCTTGACCGACGTGCAAGGTAAAATTCTAATGTACAAAAGTATGAAAAAAAAGTCAAATCAGACAAGAGCCGGAGGGCGAATTCTTGTCCCTAAGTGGATGATGAAGATGAAAGTCGTTTTTATTTTATTGGTTTGTAGCTTGGTGCAGGTGCAGGCAGCAGTGAGCGCTCGCCAATTGAAAGTTTCAATAGAGCTGAAAAACGTGACATTGGAGAAGGTTTTTCAGGAATTGGAAAGGCAAACGGGTTATAGTTTTCTCTATAATCACAGGGAAGTGGTGACTTGGAAGAACGTGAGTATCAGTGCAGAGAATCAAGGATTAGAGGCGGTGCTCAAAGACTTGTTGCCTCGCTTGGGAATGTCGTTTTCTTTTGACGATAATTTGGTAATTATAAAGGCAACCTCGTACCAGGAACCCGAGAAGAAGTTTGTTCGGGTGAGAGGCTTCGTATATGATGCGGCCAAACAGCCTTTGCCGGGGGTAACGGTAAGGGTTGTCGGCACTACTATTGGTACGGCTACAAATGAGAAAGGTTGGTTCGCATGGGATTTGCCTTTGTTGAAAGGGACGTTGGAATTTTCATCTGTCGGTTTTAAGAAACGGCGGGTGGAATTTTCTGAAAAGACGGCGAGAGATACGTTGCGTATTACCTTGACGGAAGATGTATCCGATTTGGATGAAGTGGTTGTCCGGGCTTACGGTACGCAGAATAAGCGGGAGATGGTGAGTGCAATCTCGACGGTGACAGCGGAAGAAATGAAAGAATTGCCGGCAGCGAGCATCGCAGACATGTTGCAGGGAAGATTGGCGGGTGTGAATATTGTGTCGCAGTCGGGAGCTCCGGGTAGTGCTGCGGTGATTGCGGTGCGGGGGTTCAACTCTCTGTTGGTGGATGGTGCGAGTGACGGACAGCCGTTGTGGGTGGTGGATGGAGTGCCGATGTATTCGTTTGTTTCACCGGTGACCGGTACGAATACGCTGGCTGACCTGGACCCGAGCATGATTGAATCGGTACAGGTGTTGAAAGATGCGGCGGCGGCATCGATTTACGGTAGCCGTGCGGGCAATGGGGTGATTCTTGTTACAACGAAGAAGGGAAAGGTCGGTGAGGCCAAGTTTTCGGCAAATGCTTCCTACTCGATTTCACAATTGATGGAATATCCCGAGCAGACGGGCGGACGCATGGAGAGATGGTTGGAACTTAAATTCCGGAGGAATATCAAGAATAATTATTACGATTGGGCGACAGGGAAGTATCACGTCCCTACTTCGTACGAGGATGTGTATAACAATGGAAACGGTATCTACGACCAGTTTTGGGGGAATGGTTACTGGGGTTCGCCGAGCATGATACATTCATTGCAGGATAGTCTGGACCCTTATTACAATAATAGTACAAACTGGTGGAAGTATGCTTTTCGCAGGAGCAAGGTGGTCAATGCAAATGTGCAGGCTGTAGGAGGTACGGAGCGTTTCCGTTATATGGTGGGACTCGGATATTATGACGAGCAGGGAATCATGATTAACAGCGGATACAAACGGGCGAACCTGATATCGAACCTGACAGCACAATTCACACCGAAATTGAGGATGGATACGCGTGTGTATCTCTCTTATGTGGACCGGACAATGAATCGCTCCTCGTCATCGGCTTCATCCAAGCATACCCGCTACGAGGGATTGTCTGTGAATCCGTCACAGCAGCTTACCGTGTTGCCTGCCACGAAGGAACTGGAGGCAGAGTGGAAAAAGTCTGTCCTGGGAATCAAGGATCGCACGGACGATTATCGTGCAATGGTGACGGCTTTCCTTGAGTATGAGTTTCTTAAAGGATTGACATTCTCGGCATCAGGGAATATCGACTACTCGCAGTCGAACCTGAATAAGTATACTCCCGGTGTGTTTGACGAATATCATAACGAAAGTAAGTCGGAAGGAAATATCGGTCGACAGGTGATGCTTTCTTCGGAGGAGTTGTTGCATTATAACGCAAGTGTGAATGATGTGCATAATATTGATGTACTTTTGGGTGTCAATACAAACAAGGAACAGGCATTTTCGATGTACGGCTATGGGTTGCGGGGAGTGAGCGATGATGTGTACTATTATAACCCGCAGAAGGTCCCGCCGGTGGTGAATCACGGAACACCGGAGTTTCCGGACTATGCTGCAACGCGCTATTACTCTTCGGATTTTACCGAGAAACGGATGGTGAGTTATTTCGGCCGTTTGGGATATAATTACAAACAGCGTTATTTGCTGGAGTTTACATTCCGTCGTGACGGTAGTTCTACGTTTGGTGAGGGAAACCGTTGGGCAAATTTCCCGTCGGTGGCTGTCGGCTGGTCGTTTTCGGAGGAACCATTCATCAAACGCTTGACCGGAGGCTGGCTGAATTGGGGTAAGATTCGCGGTAGTTATGGAAAATCCGGACAGACATTTACAAGTGCTTACCTCGCTCACGGATTGATGAACATTATGGACAAGAGCTTTTTCGGGAAGACGGGTATAACGACTGACAAGCCTGTATCGCCTTATCTTACCTGGGAAAAGACAAGGCAGTATGACCTGGGTTTGGATATGGATATGTTCAATTATCGTTTGAATGTGAAATTGGATTACTATTACAAATATACCAGTTCGCTGATTTATGATATTCCGATTCCGGGCAGTTTGTATGCGTTCGGTGCGCAGGTGGAAAATGCGATGGAAATTTCCAACGAGGGGCTTGAGCTGGAGTTGCAGGCAGATATCTTGCGGGAGAGTGCTGTGAGCTGGCGAATGAAATTCAATATGGCAAGAAACTGGAATCGTTTTGAAAAGTCGTATTCGGGGAAAGATGTAGTGGACGGTGACGGGACGCTACTGGTAGTCGGCAGACCTTTGAACGGTTTGTACGTGTGGGCGCACCGGGGATATTACAACTCGGATGCTGAGGTACCTCGCTTGTACAAGATTGACGGACAGGAAATATACTTCAACGGTGTGGCGACAAATGGAATCAGCGGCGCTGTCGGTGATTATCGTCTGCTTGACTTGGATGGCGACGGGAATCCGGATTCATATTATGCGGGTTCGCCGCTTCCTTTGGCTCATGGAGGATGGGTGAACGAATTGATGTGGAAGAACTTCGACCTGAACGTACTGGTGAATTTCACAATCGGGAGAAAAATGATTAACAACCGGATGGGTCTGGGGTTCAGCAGACAGTCAGAGGATGGCCATTTGACGAAGTTGTTTGATTACCGCAAGTTGAGACCATGGGACGGGGTGAACAAGAAACCGAATGCTCCGGCATGGGGAAATTCTCTCAGTATGAATACGGACTCGGCTATCGAGAAGGTGCACCACCTTGCCTTGAAGCAAATAACCTTGGGATATAATCTTCCGGACAGGATATCCAAGAAGGCAGGGCTCTCGGGAGTACGTTTCTTCCTGACAGCAGAAAACCTGTTCTATTTGAGCAACTACTCGGGCGGAAATCCGGAAGTGGTGAATATTTACACGGGACGTGATAATGGCGATACTTATCCATTACCCAGAAAGTATACGTTGGGATTAACTCTTAATTTTTAACGGACATGAGAAGATATATTTACATATTTGGTTTGACAGTTTTGTTTTGGGGGACTTCTTGTGCGGATTTTATAAATATCCAGCCGGAGAATGCAACCACCTATTCTAATTATTACAAAAACGAGAAGGAGCTGGAGGCTGTGCTGACCGGCTTGCAAGTCTATTTGAGGCAGGCTGTGGGTGAGTTTACCGGTGGCGATATTTCCAGAGCCGGAGAGATATTGGATTACGACAGATCTTTGCGCAAGGGGTTGACATTGTCGAATGTAGGAACGTGGAAATATTATTATTACACGATTTATCAGGCGAATTTGATTCTGGAGAATACACACCGTTTCAAAGGAGACCCGGAGAAGTTGAAACCCTATATTCAGCAGGCATATTTTGCCAAGGCAGTGGCTTATTTCTATTTGGCGATGAATTATGGACAGGTGCCGATTACTGGCTCAACAATTGAGTTCTCTAAGTTTCCTCAGAGCCCGATAGGCAATGTGTTGGATGAGGCGGAAAAATGGGGATTGAAGGCGATGGATTTGCCGACATACGAGGAGTTGGTGGCTACTTCAAAAGAATCCCGAATGAAACAGTATGGCAGCAAGGGTGCCGCGGCTGCTTTGTTGGCACATCTCTATGCGTGGAGAGCTGGCGTAGAAGGCAAGAAAGAGTATTGGGCAAAGGCCGAAGAGTATTGCAGTATGCTCATTGAAGGGAAAGCAGGCAATTATTCGTTGGCTGCGGATCCTGAGACCGTTTGTACAAGCGTGATGAAAGGAGGAAGCGCCGAGTCGATTTGGGAGATTTACTATGACTCACAAGAGGGTTTGCGCACTGATTTGCCAATTACGTTCCCGATAGCTCTGGGAAGTGCGCATCCGATTAACAATCAGTATTCAGACGGATATTACAAGAGTACGGTGAGAATGATGTATGCTCCCGAAGATTTGCGTAGGGATGCCTATTTTTGGAATATTGATGCGGATTCATTGTTCTTGATTTATAAGAGCAATGAGGAGGTTTATGCTGCAACGAAGTATAGACCGGGAGATTCCATCATAGCAGCGGAGGACAATCAGAAGTTGCAACGGGCATTCCTGTATAAGTTCCGGTATGCACATTACATTAAGCTTGCGTACACCCCGGAGCTTCAATATGCCGGAATCAATCAGTATAAGGTGATTTGGAGATTGGGCGAGATATACTTGCTCCGTGCAGAATGTCGGGCCCGTCAGGGGAAGACGGATGCCGTAGACGATTTGAATGAGATCCGTCGCCGGGCCTATGGGGATGACATGCACGCTTTCCCGAACTCTGATGATGTGGAAAAAGGACTGAGTGGGAATATTCAGCTGGCTATTTTCAGGGAGAGGGAGAAGGAATTGCTGGCGGAATATCACCGTTATTTTGACATTATGCGTAACGGTTGGTGTTTCTTGAGAGGGGATGATACGCATGATTATATCAGAATGGAAATTTCTGAAGCTTATGGTAAACTCACGGATAGAGATATTCAAGATGGTGCTTTATATCTAATGTTGGGAGCGGACTGTTTCTCCAATAATGATTTGATTCGCCAAAATAAGTATTGGAATCGTCGTTCGAATTAAAAGAAGAATATTATGAGAAAAATGTTATATACAATATGGTTTTTGGGCTCGTTATTACATGTGGGGTGTACAAAAGACAATTATATCGACACAGGGATTAGTAACGGACGTTATCACGGAAATTTGATGCAGTACATGGGATCGAATTCCTACGATTGGGATTCTACGATTCTGTTGGTTCGACATGCGGGAGACGATATCGTACGGCTTTTTGAGGGTAAAGATCCTGAGCACAAAGAGATTACGTTCTTTGGTATCACGAATCATTCGATTCGTCGGCATTTGTTGGAATCCGGTTATCAACGGGTGGCTGATCTCGACCCGGAGTGGTGTCGTGAAATGTTGCTGAGGCATGTGATTGACGGAAAACTCTATCGGAAAGACATTCCTTACGGAGAACCGACGCTTTATGGTACTCCGGGCACGGGTGGTAGCTACTTGACTACCTTGGCAGGTACGCCAATATGGGTGTTTATCATGAAGCAGGAGAAGAATGGCGTAGTGGAACATGCAGCTAAGCCGATATACATCAGTTTCATGAATTCCCAGCCTATTTTTGCCATCGCCTCGGGAGACATTGAGCCGGACAATTGTCTGGTGCACGCATTGGAATATAATTTTGCATTGGGGTATGAAGAATAATTCAAAAAAGTACATGAAGATGAAACAAATAATGATATGGATGATATTGGCAGTGGGCCTGTTGGTCGGAGCTTGCCATCAGACAACGGTCGGCTACCTGTTGACAGAGAACGCATCTTACGACCCGGACACGATGTATATTCGCAAGACGTTAGATCCGGAATTGGATGCTGTCCGGATTGAGAATAAGGCTCCTTGGGTGAGTTTGGCGTTACAAGGATACGAGGGGACTCAGCAGATTTTATTCAGCGTGGAGTCGGTGACTTCGAATCAGGGAGAGGAGGCTGCGGCGATTTTCAAGAAAGACTTGACAATCCGTGGAGGCGGAGTTTTGCTGTACCCGTTAGAGAATGATGCGAAACCGGGCGTCTATAAGGTGTCGGTTCGATTGACGAATCCCGGATACTCTCACGTTTTGCGAGATGCCATGACGATCATCGTGGAGTGATAGATATAATTTTTTGAAGATTCACAATAGAAGTGCAATTCGTGTAGAATCTTCAGTCCTCTACCTTGCTCGCCTTCGGGCGAGCAAGGTAGAGGCTGAAGTGTTCTGACTGTGGTGCTGCTGTAAAGTATCACATCGTATGTCCGACAGACCGAACTTGTCTTTCAGTATCTGTTCCATCGGCTTGAGTGTGCTGGTCTCCGCCGTGTTCCCCGGCTCGATGCACATTGCCAGCGGGAAGCCGTCATGGTCCATGAACAGCCCCGGCTGTACAAGGGGCAGCGGACGGCCCTCTTTGCAGTGGCCAAACCGCACCAGTCCGCATTCCTCCTCCCGCTCAAAGAAGTAGTTCGTCGGGTTATAGTACACAACCTGCGTATTACGCTTCCAAAGCTTCTGGCTGCGCTTATACATATCTGCCTGTATCTCGCTGAACTCCGTGGCTGGTAGTGACAATGCCCTGTACACCTGCTCCAGCGTGCATTCCGGCCGCCCGAAGAACTTCCTGGTGTCCTCCAGCGGTGAGCGCTTTGACCCGGGATACAATATCCGGGTGTACACCGGCATGGACAGGATACTGTTAAGGTCGTTCCATCATCTGCGCGCTACCCCTTGATGGTATAGAGGTATGTGAAACGACCGCCTGGTTTAATGACAAGTCTCATCTTTGCAATATACCGTTATATACCACAAATTAATTAAGGAATATTTGACAAAAAAAGACCTTGGAGGGCCTGCTGGCAAATAAAATAGAAAAATTATTGTGTCAAACTACCGAATATTGTTGTAATCTCGAAAAAAGTGTTTATATTTGCGCATGAATCAGAATTAAACTCATAGAGTATGAAGTAGTTTTGAGTATATAAAAACGGACGTTTAAATTCATTATATTATACCACCTCTTTTCAGGGGTGTTTTTTT
>ERZ1673698.165-NODE-165-length-112582-cov-61.093471_pt1 | contig 112582 bp, 135 predicted proteins | sample MGYA00580228_ERZ1673698 | MGnify/ENA primary metagenome ERZ1673698 (study PRJEB41218, sample SAMN15661768) | gut metagenome | host: Homo sapiens | place: Canada: London | collected 2015-08-20/2019-03-30 | study: EMG produced TPA metagenomics assembly of... | reverse complement strand
AAGAATATGAGTACGAATAGAAGTAAGAATAGAAGTAAGAATATGAGTACGAATAATGCGTACTTATTAGGTAAGCAAAAGGGCGTACTTATAGAGCGTATAAGTCTTTCGTAGTTATAGGAAGAGACTAGCTATATAAAAACGATACTGTCAAGTGACGTCCAAGAACGACAATTAGGAATAGGTAGAGGTAAGTAGGGTATTTGAAGGTAAGAATGTCCTGGTGCAAATTTTATTAGTAAGCAAATTTTATAAGTATAATAAATAATAAAATGTGTATATATTATGTGTACACCTTATGTGTATATATAATGTGTACTTATAGAGCGTAGTTAGCGCGGTGTCAAATTTTTCTTTGATTTTATTCTACCAAAATTTCAGAGCGTTGTCAAATTTTCAGAATAATAAAAAAAATAGAGGAGTAGGAATAAATCCTACTCCTCTTTTCTTCTTAGTGGGCCTTGACGTAGCCACGCTGAGGACCCTTCTTGCCCTCAACCTTTACATCGACCTTCTCCACAGTGCCGTCCAGCACGAAGGGCTTCAGGAGGGAAGGAACAGATGCTACCTTTACCTCATCGGTAAGACCAGCGGCCTCAATGAGCTGGGAAGCGGTCATACCCTCATCGCCCATCGCATTCAGCAGAGCCTCACGGATAGGAGCCTTCTCATCCTCGGCAGCCTGCTTCTTCTCCAGAACCTTCTGGGCGCGCTTTGCGTTGGTCTCATTCATCTTCTCGATAAGCTCAGTGGCCTTAGCCATCAGCTCATCATTCATCTCACCATTGGAAATAGCAGTGTAGAACTCACGATTAGTCATAAAATACCTCTTTCTGCTCCTTGTTGCTTTATAAAGACAGAAGAATTTACGGCCTAAAATTTGACAGGTGGCTTGATGCGCCGTAGCCGTTTTCTTTTGGAGCTTATTCCCAGCTTAGGAGCGTTTTATTTTTTTAGTCTTCCTTGACTTTCTATATATATTATAGCGTAAAAATAGGGAATTTTCAAATTTTATAATACGAAAGGAAAGTTTGACACCCAGCTTCCAGCTTGTTTGTAGCTGATAAGTCACAGCTTATTTGCGCGCTCAAAATTTGACACGGTATAAAATTTGACAGTGGCCGGCGCCGAGTAAATTTGGGAGTGGAGAATTTGACTTTAACGATTTAGTGTGTTAAAGTGGTAGTAATTTAGCGTAGTAATGCGGTAGCAATTTAGCGTAGTAATGCGGTAGCAATTTAGCGTAGTAAAAAATTTGACAAAAATAAATTTTAGACGAACTTCGTCTAAATTTTTCTCCGAAAAAACTTCACCGCACTAAAGCGGTGAAGTCCTCTAAATTCAACGAATTTTGAAAGTATTTTTTGCTTTATAGTAAGTTGCACTTTCGCCTTCAATGGTGAATCTTCCGTCCTTGGTGTCAATCGTGAAAGTCTTTTTGACTTTTCGGGGAATAGAACGGCGGGCGGTATAGTCTCCGTTGATATCTGCCCCCATTTTCAAACAATGAAACAGAATTTCAGTTTCGATTAGTGTATCGGAAAGGGCGGTGTGACTTTCGGAAAAGTCGGGATTGTTTCGGATGTATTGCGTGATGGTTTCGGCGGTGGTGGAATAGTTTCCGCTTTCGGTAAATGCGCCATGTTCTTCTGCCCACTTGAAGAACTTTTCATCCATTAGAAAATGGTGGACAAAACCGCGAATATCGGAAATAGGAATGGCGTCAAAGGGGTTTATACACTTGAACCAGTCACAATTGAAATTGAACACTTTTTCATCAAAAGATGAATTATAGGCGAAAGCCCGTTCAACATCAAAGGCTTTGAAATCTCGTGTCATTGTCTGCGTGATATATCCGTACTTATCCATAATAATTTCACGGGAGCGCATAGCCTTTACATAAATAGGCCGTTTGTCCGCATAGTAAGCCGACGCAAAAACCATTGGATTGTGCCACACCTGTTCTACAACAAATTCACGCTTTACAAGCGTTTTTCCGCTTTCACTATCGGCTACAAGATAACCGATATTATAGCAGAAAGGTTTTTCAAGAGAGGTTGTCTCCGTGTCGAAAACACAAATGTTCATTTTTCAATCTCCAATCAAAATTATTATAAAGGTTTACCGGTCGTTCCCTTTACATTCTCTATTATATCAGATTTTCCGAAAATGTCAAGGACTTTTTTCAAAAAATAAAAATTAGACGAACTTCGTCTAAAAATATAAAGGGGACAATATAAAATATTATCCCCAATAATTTTATTTAATAGCTAACCTTATTTTTCAAAAGCGGTCCTTTCTTCATCTTCACAAATATAATCATCATCTGCATCCCAAAAATATCCAAAGTCATCACATTCTTCCAATGGATTTTCAATACCACATTCACCCTTTTTATAATAGGGGCAGTCCCATCCATTTACCGGGCAATAAATTTTTCCTTTTCTCATAGAAGTACTCCTTTTCGTCGTTATTTCTTCTTGCTTGTATTTATAGTATAACAGATTTTTTCTATTTGTCAAGAAGAAAATTTATTAGACGAAGTTCGTCTAAATTTTTTCTCTTGAAAAAAGGGTGACGATTTCTCGCCACCCTTTCGATTACTCGTTATTTGTGTTTTCTCGTTCGGACTTCTTTGCCTTTGCCTTTTCTCGTGCAAGGCGGTCTTTCTCCATCTTCTTTTGCTTCTTCTCCTCTCGTTCTGCCTTGGCTTTTGCCTTGGCTTCACTCTCAAGGCGGTAATTTTCGGCTTCTTCGTAGCCGTCAAAGAGTTCGCCGTCTCTCGTTCCCTTGGGGATACTAAAGGTGAGATTCAAATAGCCTTCATCACCATCCAGCGCCCACGGAATCGAATATGTTCCACTTTTAATCTGAAGAATGGTTTCACCTTCACTTTCCAGGAAATTCTTGACTTTCTGCATAAAATCCATCTTTACAACTTCACTTTTCTTTGCCATACAAAGCACTTCCTTTCTTTATTGTAACTAAAGTATACCACGCATTCGGTTTTTTGTCAATACCTTTTTTCTTATTTTCTAAAATTATTATAACAAAAATTTTTTTGAATTTCAAATTTTCTTTACTACTTTAATGTGGTAAAGCGCCGAGGTCGATTTTATTTAGACGAACTTCGTCTAACTATTTTCCTAAAAAAAGAAACGGCGCTAAATGCGCCGTTCCAATTATCTGTCATAAAACAACCTTTATTTGATTCTTACTAAAAACCAATGATTGTGGATTTTTTCTGCCTTTTTATCATGCCAAAGACAGACATTTTTAGACAATTTATAAATAGTTTCTCTATCTGTTCCTGTGGCAACTTTCTCAAATTGTTGCTGTGTTGCTGGAACGAAAAAGTTTCTAAAAAAGGCATAGGGGAATCTTCCTATCCAGACAAAGGGGTAAAACAAAGTAAACAAAAAATCTTCCCAAAGGTTCTCAAAATTGATTATGTTGGACAAAAGGACTGTTAAGAAATTTGACATTACAATAGAAATCAAAATCCAATACCAAGCAATCATTTTTATTTCTCCTTTCTTTACTGTAATTAAATTATAACAGAAGTTTTGCTATTTGTCAAGTACAGAATTATTTAGACGATATTCGTCTAATTTTATTTTTGGGAAAAAAAGACGGCGCAAATGCGCCGTCAAGAATCATTTTATATTTCTTTAATTTTCTTTGCTAACTTCTCCATTTCCTTTTGTGTTTTTCTTTGAATTTCTTCGGCGTCTTTGTTTATCATGGAAGAAAGAGTTTCTAATCCTTTCATTTCATCTTTGAAGTTTTCTTCTTTCTGTTCTTTTCTGTCTATCTTCCATTGCCAAACAACAAGACACAAAAAGTCAAAATAAGTTTTCATTGAAACAAAAACTTCTTTACTAACCAAACCGTTTCCGTTTTCTTTTACATATTCTTTTCTTCCCATTGTACAATCATTATAATAAAACCATTTATTGGGTGAAAGATTGTAGATTCTACGGAACTGTTCAAAAGACATTCTTACATCACTATTTTTATGGGCTGAATAAAATTCTATAATAGAAAGAACAAAGACCGCCAAAAGAAAGATTCCGCCGACAAGGAGCAAAAGAGCAATAATTCCCTTAATAATAAACATTTTAGTTTTTTCCTTTCTTATTTTGTAATTAAAGTATAACGTACAAAAGTATAAATGTCAAGTATAAAGTTTTTTAGACGAACTTCGTCTAAAATAAAAAGAATGGCACACTTGGCGCCATCTTTTTGTTTTTAGTCTTTAGTTACAATTTCACAAATTTCAAAATCTTCATTGCCAAAAGTGGTTTGAAAGAAAACATTCGTAACAATTTTATCAAACCATGGAGAATAAGTTTCTTCAAATTCTGTCGCTGTCTGTCCTCTATAATATGGACTACGAAGGCCATTTTTTGCCCATGTTTTGAAATGCGCATTAGGATAAAGAGTTTTTACAACTTCAAACCAGTCTTTAATAGTTTTCATAAGTTTTATTTCCTTTCTTATTTTGTAACTAAAGTATAACATATACTTTCTAACTTGTCAAGAGAAAATTTTATTAGACGAATTTCGTCTAAATAATCTTTTCCAAAAAAGGGACGGTGATTTCTCACCGCCCCATTCTTTTTACTCGGTCACAAGACTGTACTGCTTCTGCTTGCCCTTCTTGGGAATCTTCACTTCCTCAACCGCCAGCTTGCCAGCCTCTACAAGCTGACGGCACAGGGAACTAATCTTCTGCGTGGAGAGGTCTGCGTCAACCTCATGAATTTCGCTTGCCGTCATAGGCTTGACGGCCAGAATCTCCAGCAGATGCGCCTTGATAGGCTCGTTTGCAAGCTGGGTCTTGCTGGGCTTGGAACTGCGCTGGGCGTTTCGCTTGTTCAGCTTCTCCAGCTCGTCGATAGCGTGAGCAGTCACCTCCTTGTTCACATTGGCGGAAATAATGGCATTGAAGAACTCACGATTAGTCATAATAGACTCCTTTCATACGGCGGATAGGTCGCCACCCATTTTTTATTTGTCATTCGGTTTTCCCTCTTGACATTATCTATTATATCAGATTTTCTGAAAATGTCAATACTTTTTTCAAAAATTTTTTAAAAAGATTTTTTAGACGATATTCGTCTAAATAGGAAGAAGAAAAAGAAACGGCGCAAGCGCCGCTTCGTTTAATTGTTAAATTGTATGAATCTCTCCGAAAGACGAATAGTCGGCTCCATCATACAGATAAATGTCTCCAGAATTTATATCAATGGCTCCGTAATCTCGAATCCAATTATAAAGAATATTGCAAACTTCTGTCCATCGTTGTTCTTTCTCAATGTTTTCTCTTCTTTGAAGTTCTGCTTGCATTTCTTTAATTTGTTTTGAAAGTTCTGCATTTGTAAAAGACTTATAATCAGTTGCCATTCTAATAACTTCCTTTCTTTTTATTGTATACATAGTATAACATAAAACTAATAACTTGTCAAGTATAAAATTATTTAGACGAACTTCGTCTAAATTTCTTTAGAGAAAAAGGGAATTTCTTCCCTTTATCTCGCCAAAACTTTCAAAACGCTTTCTATTGCGTCTGGATGAAAACCACCCATTCCCCAATCAATCAGATTTCCTGTTTCATCATCAAACAGAATATCGTCAGAGGAAGAACGGAAATTCGTTTTCTTTGTTCCATATTCTACAATATGAATTTCATCAAAGGAAACGCTTTTCAAATGTTGACGCAACCAGCGCATTTTTTCAGCTTTTACAGCTTCAAGAAAAGCAGGATTTTTGTCTTTGCTTCCCCACGAAATCACGCCAATCTTTACACCCTTTCGCTGAATTTTGTTCAGCTTGCGCGCCAGCGTATTCATATTACAAAGAGGCCGAGCTTCCGCATAAATTTTTGCGTCATAAGCCCGCAAGCGGGGCAACCAGTCTTTTGCGCCGTACAAGTCGGCAATCGTGCCATCCATATCAAAATAAATAGTCATAATTCTTTTTCCTTTCTTTTATTGTAACTAAATTATAACAAAAATTTTTCTATCTGTCAAGAACTTTTTTCAAAAAAATTTTTTGAAAACTTTTTTTAGACGAATTTCGTCTAATTATTTTTTCCGAAAAGAAAAGGGAGAATTTCTTCTCCCTTTCTTTTTATCCAAAACTTCTTCGGGAATTTCATTATCTTTGCCCAAGGCGCGGGCCAATGCGATGGCCTCGCCGACTACATCATCAAAAGCATCATTTGGGCTACATTGGGCGACACCAATATTTCCATTAGGAAGAATAACGGTAGTAATGCCCGCTAAACGGTCTCGGCCCACCTTATAAGAAACTGGGGCAAACAGGTCATTAAGAAGAAGGTATCCATTTGCCCATTCTTCGATATCAAAATAGGGCTTGATAATAAGTGCATCATCAACGACTTCCAGGCTGACCTTATCATACCTTTTAAGGTTTAGAGCTTTAAGGATAGAATTCCGAAGATAGATAGTGCCAGCATTGGTGATAGTAGCAGTAGTTTTAATAGTTTTCATAATTTTTATTCCTTTCTTTTGATAGTTTTATTATAACAAATAAATTCTAAAAAGTCAAGAGGAATATTTTTTAGACGAAATTCGTCTAAATTTTATTTTCTGAAAAAATAGCGCCGAAGCGCTATCTTTTCATCTTTTCAGCCGAAAGTAATAAAATTTTTATCTCCACTTGCTTTCCAAGGGCGATTAATCCCAAGATTTTTCAGGAAAAAATAAATTTTGATTCGCTTAAAAAACTTCATAGCTTTCTCCTTTCCTTACCATCCCATAGAAAAAACCCAGCCGATAAAAAGTACAGCTCCCAGCGCATACAGTCCAGCCCCCACAGCGTGATGCCAGTCGTGGCTTTTTACAAAAGAACACGCGCCCACAAAAGACATACCAGCGCACGCAAGCCCAGCGCACAGAATACACAGCACAGCGATAACAATCATTTTAGAAACCTCATTTCTTTTTTAGTATATCTAAAGTATACACCAAATTTCGGAAAAAGTCAAGAAAAATATTTTTTAGACGACGTTCGTCTAATTTTTTTGTGAAAACATTCACAAGCACCGTTCGTCTAAATTTTTTGTGAAATCTTTCACAATTTTCGGAACCACTTCGTCTAAATTTTTTGTGAAAATATTCACGAACTTTTTCGGAAAAAGAAAAGGGGAATTTCTCCCCTTTTCGATTATACATACCGTTTATTATTAGTCCCAGTTGGTGTTTTTCCACTGGCCTACATCGCCACAATAGTCAAGGGTTTCAATCCCTCTAAAGTAGCTCCGTTGCTGGATTTCATAAGCAAGTCTGGCGCCGTTCTCCATGGCGTTGTCCAGATAGCCGGTGATAGTGCTGATTGTACGTAAGTCTGTGAATTGCTGGATGGTGGCAACGCCGGTATCTTCATAGCGAACGATAAGACGATAGTTCATAGCTTTCTCACTTTCTCCCCGTCTCGCCGTTAGGTCAGCGTTCTTCTTATTGCTGGGTCAGTTCCGCATAGTAGGCTTGCAGGAACAAGTCTCTATAAGTGTCATCCCACAGCGTTTCAATCTCTTTACCCAGCTCCCCGTTGTTTCGCTCGTAGGCGATATTCGCCGCCATGTGTGCCATACCATAGGCCACATTGTAGCAGTCTCTGGCCTGGAAACCGTTGTTCGGAGCTTTCGCATAGTTCAAATAACGGTCAAGATACTTCTTCACAAAGTCGATAGTCATAGTTATGTTCCTCCCTCTGGTGGGCTGGGCTTGTTAAGCCCAGCCCTATTGTTTTATACTTACAGGGTCAGTCCGTCAAAGTCTGCGCTTGTGTAGTCTCTTGTGCGGTCATACTCAACAGGCCATTGCAACAACCGCTCATATAGCTTTTTAGAGCTAACTTGAATCCCCAGCCCGTCATATTCGCCGTGTTTATTCACGGTCTTTATGGCGTTCACTTCTTGGAGGCAATTCAAGAATAGAGCCGTAGGGATAATCAGCGGGCCGACGGAGCGCCGTTCTTCCCATGCTTCCGTCTTTTTTCCAGCTTTATGGCGTTGAACGTATTCCATAACATAGATGACAAATTTACTTCTGTTCGAGCCGTCTATAAGACTATCGACACGCCCGCCGTTGGTCTTTACTTCTGCCGGGATATAACGCCCATTATACTTGACATGAACGTCAGCTTGCCCGGCGGAGCTTACGCACTTTTTACGGCTTTTCGGCCTTGCACACTGGTTTTCCGTGATACGTCCAAAATAACCGCTATCAATAACGGGATTGTAGCGTGCCGAATCCATAGCGCGAACGGCATCTTCCTTGGTCAGAATAACAAAGTCTTTCATGATAAAATTCCTCTCTTTCAATTTTTGTGATTTCAGTTTTCAAGATACACACCGCACTAAAGCAGTCGGCTCGCTCCGCTTTTACTGTTCCCTTGTGACTATTATACTACTACACCTTGCCCCAAATGTCAACATCTTTTTAGATGATTTTGGACTAAAAACTGCACAAGAAATAGCCGGGGGTATTTTCTAAAATTGTGCATTTTGACGAACGCCTCCCGGTTTGGGTCTGGAACATTTTCTCACCGAAATAAAAATTTCATTCTCACCGAAATAAAAATTTCATTCTCACCGAAATTAAAAATCAAAATAAGACTTGTAAATTTTCTCACCGAAATAAAAATTTCATTCTCACCGAAAATTTTACTACTCGAAATTTGACTCTGACCTTTCTCCTATGATATAATAAAGATAGAAACTAAGAGCCAACTATGCTTTGGCTTATTTATAAGGAGCGTATTAATGAATCGTCTAAATCTCGACTTCTCACTTTCCAGTGACGAAGCCCGCGCTGAATACGTCAAAACATATATCCAAAACTTTGACGCAGAAAAACCCCTTACAAATTCCGAACTCGAAAAAATCGCCGATTATCTCTTATGGGGTAAAAATTCTGAGGGTCTTTCCTCCGATAAAAGTTCCGGAATCGAACTAAAGTCTACTTGGTCATCTCGTCCAATTATATCTCTCGACGAATTACGTGAAAGTCCCGCCTTCAATGAAGACTCAATCCGCCCCATAAGTGACACCCCAACTAAGACTTCAAAACAAAAATTTTCACGCCAACTCGCGCGCAAAAACGCCCCACCCCACATTTTAGCTTTACTAGAACCCCTCTGGCGCGAAATCGACGAAATCGACTTTCAACTCTCTACCTACGAAGTCCGAACAGGTAAAAAAGACCACGTGCGCGGAGGTCTTCGCGCCAAATTCACCCCCCAAGAGCTCCAAAACCTTGAAGAAAAATCAAAACTCCTAAATCCCTACTCCTATCTAAAACAAAAACGTCTTCTAATCGAAAAACGGCGCGAGCAATTCACTCTCCAAGACTTTTACCAAACAAAACTCCAACGTTTTATCCCTCACACCTATAATCCACTCGAAACTCCAACTTTTGATGCCGATATCCCAATCTATCCACTTGGCCTCAAAGGAACCTCAAACTTGGCGCGACTCCTTTTCCCCGAAGGAAGATTCCCAATTCCATCAGACCTAAAAAATGAAAAAGACCAGCGCGCCCTTTCAGCCCAAATCTGGACCCCTCGCTCCTCTCGCTACTTTGACTTTGAGGATTTGGCGCATCTCCAAGCTTTGGTAAAAATTTGGGACACCCTAGAAGAAGGAATTGACTCCCTGCCTCTTGAAAGTACATTGCGCGCCCTCTTTGAAACTTTTGAATGGTATAAATCCCTAGCTGACTTGACTCCCCTCGAAGAAGATGTCTTCCAGCTAAAAATGGCCCACCAACAAAACCAGCCAATCGTCGAATACATCAATAAAAAATACAACAAAACCTATAACTCCAACTATATCTCCACCATTTTCCACCAAAAAGCCCTCTCAAAAATTTGCGCGGCTGCCGCAACCCATCGTGAGCACGCCGAAAATTTATTTTTCCCTGAAAACTTCAAATGCTGTAAGGATTGTGGAAGGACTTTACTTTTGGATACTAAGTATTTTATGAGGAGACAAAGTTCTCGTGATGAATATTCTTGTCGGTGTAAGAAATGCGACCGACTATTACGATATAAAAGAGAAGGGCGTGAAGCCCCTTTGGTATAAAGGAGAAAACTATGGATAAAAATAATCGTACAAAAATTTTTATGGAGCTACTGGTAGGATTGGAGGCTATTGAGTTTGTGGGGCTATGTAAGTTTTTAGGTGTCCGGCTCATTGAAGAAAAGAACGAGCCGGCGCCAACTACGCCAAATGACGAAGCTTCTCAAAAATCCGAAACCCGTGATTTTTCAGACTTATTTAGTGATTTACTCCAAAAATTTTCAGAGCTATCCAAGCCTCGTCAGCGCGAACTCATAAAAATCCTCAAAAAAGTCAATAAGTAAAAGGAGGATTAGTAGTAATGCCACTACAACCGAATATACCAAAACAAAAACGCTCGTTTCTTACAAAAGAATGCCCGCGTTGTAAGCAACAACAACTAGAAGAAGATTTTACAAAAACCCACTCGATTTTCTACCCAGATGGAGTACTTCCCATTTGTAATGATTGTATTACTAATTACCTCAAACAGAATGAATTTAGTTGGCGCGCGGTCGACAAAGTCTGTCAATGGGCCGATATCCCCTTCATTGTGAAAGAGTTTGAGAGATTGAGGGATTTGAATTCTGATGATACTGTTTGGGGCGTTTATGCGAAAGTCTTTGCAACAGAAGAATATAAGAATTTGGGATGGGATAGTTATAACTCACAATATCTCGAACTAAAAAAGGTTGGACTTATTGAGGATGAAATTCCATTAGTAAAAGAAAAGCATTTTGAGGAATTGCGCCGACGCTGGGGAGGCAACTATGATGATGATGAACTCTATTACTTAGAGGACCTCTATAAAGGTTTGCTTCTTTCTCAAAATGTATCTGGCGCGCTAGCCATTGACCAAGCTCAAAAACTCTGTAAGCTTTCATTAGAAATAGATAAACGAATCCGCGCCGGTGACAAAGACGTCGATAAATTCCTCTCATCTTATGATAAGATTGTGAAGACAGCAGACTTTACTCCTAAATCAGTCAAAAACGCAACCGACTTTGATAGCATTGGAGAACTGATGTTCTGGCTCGAAAAGCGCGGGCATCAAAACAAATTCTATGATAATACTACTAGAGATGTTATTGATGAGACTTTGAAAAATATTGAAGCTTGGAATCAGCGTTTATATGTAAATGAAGGTGGCCTTGGAGATGAGGTGACTGCGCGACTTCAGGCTCTTCAGAATGTCGCTCAAACAGATAATTTTTATGACCTCCAAGCAGACAACTTTGATGCGGATGTCTATGAGGCCGAAGCTTTCAAAGAGGATGAAAGTGAGGAGTTCGATGCGGGAGGAACCCTCTAATGGCTGTAATTACTTTGCGCGACCCTACTTCAATTTACAACTCCCAAAATCGTCTTTTTAGAGAAGGAGTCGAATTAGAAAAAGGAGTCGTTATAACTGAAGAGTTCTTAGAGCGAAATGAGAAGTTTTTGGAAGAGGAGCTTCAACTCTATACAGTTTATCCTGACATCTATTTAGACATAATAAAGCCAACCGACTCGCAGTTTGATTTGTTTCCCTATCAACGCTTATTTCTGCGCGCGCTCATGCGTTATAATCAAATTTATATTACCGCAACTCGTGCCGCTTCAAAGTCATTTCTAAGCGTCCTTGGACTCTATCTCCAATGCGTTTTTATCCCTAATCATAGATGCTCAATTGTCGCCCCTGTCAAGACGCAAGGCGTAAAGATTATGCGCCAAAAAGTAGAAGAAATCATAAAGATTTGGCCTTTATTAGAGAAAGAGCTTGAAGTTTATATGGGGAAGCCTCACATGAACTTTTCGAAAGATGTGGCCGAGCTTTACTTCAAGAATGGCTCCAAATTTACTTGCGAGGGCGCTACGGACTCATCACGTGGTCTCAGACTTCACTCAACATTCCTCGACGAGGTACGTGATGCCGATGGCGACATTATTTCCGAAGTTATACTTCCTCAGCTAAATGTTTCTCGACGTGATGTTAATGGTTTAGTAAACCCTTATGAAGTTTGTAATCAACAAGTCATTGCCGGAACTTCAGCAGGTATGAAGTCTTCATATGCTTATTCACTTCTAATAGAAACAATGATACAAGCAATAATTGACCCAAAAAGAGCATTTGTTATGGGTCTAGATTATCGTATTCCTGCCCAGCATGGCTTGGTTGATAAAAGACACGTTGAGAAATTGAGGATGTCTTCAGCCTACAACGAAATGACATTCGCATCAGAGTTCATGGGAACTTGGGCTGGAGGAAGTGAAGAATCTTGGTTCGATTTTGAGAAACTTTTTAAATATCGAACAAAGAAAAATCCAGAATTTACTCAGAAATTTAGAAATCAACAGAATTGTTTCTACTTGTTATCAGTGGATAAAATCTTAATATGTCCCTTTACTAAGTAATTAGTATCGAAAATTTTCTTAAAAGCGGGAAACGCCTAAAGCCTAATGCGCTAAAACTAATTCCCTCAAATTAGTGATGCGACGAAAGTAGAAAAAAGTCATTAGGATGGTATATGGTGCAAACCTAACTACTTTGAATGGCCAATCCGCACCAACTGGAGGAACTAAAATTGAAAATTGTAACCAAAGAAGAGATTGAACGTCGTATTCAAACCAAATGGCCTAATCAGCCTTTTGAAATTATTCAATATACCAAAGTTAGTCAGCCTTTTTCTATCAAATGTCTCAAATGTGGACGAATAAAAAAATATAGTAGTTTTAGTAATTTCTATTCTCCTTCCAAAAGTGGAATTTGTATTTGTCAATTTGGAGAAGATAATCTTCAGAAAAAACATTTAGATAATCAACAACAAGTTTTAGAACTGATTTCAAAAAAAGATAATCTAAAATTTGTGAGTTTTCAAAATAGAAAATCGACAGGAAAACCAGAAGTAACTTGCTATTGTTCAAAATGCGGGCAGAATTTTACTAAGACAATTCAAAATTTTTTAGAAATTCCGAAATGCTTTTATTGTGAAAGTCGAGAGAATATGAACACTCAAGGATATCAAGCAGGATTGAATGAAGAGTATGAATTATTAGAAGATTTTGTAAATAGAGATACTCGACTTCTTGTTCGGCACAAACCATGCGGTTTTATTTGGAAAATAAAACCAAAGCATCTAAATAATTACCATGGTTGTCCAAAATGTAATAAAAGTACAAGCAAAGGAGAGCAACGAGTTGCAAAGTATTTGACTGAAAAAGGATATGAATTTGAAGCAGAGAAAAGTTTTTCTTGGCAAACTAACTCAAGAAGAAGATATGACTTCTTTGTTCCTAAATTTAAACTAATTATAGAGTATATGGGCCAACAACATTACTTTGAAACTAATTATTTTAAGACTCCCTATGAACAACAAAAAATAATAGACAAAGAAAAGAAACAAGAGGCTTTGGAAAATGGATATAACTATCTGGAAATAGGTTACTTTGATTTCAATAAAGTGGAAGAAATTTTAGACAGTTGGTTCAACGACTATTCCGCAAGGAAGTAGAGGGAAGCCCCTCGAAATGGAAAACATCCTTTATCTAAGGATGAAGATATAGTCTCAACTTATATGGAAACATATAGCAGTTCATAAGAGAACGTATATAGCGTAGCGAACTATATAGAAGATATATTGGTAGGTAGATTACAAGACTCAACAATTGCTTGTATCTTTCGAGTAAATATCAAGAATGACAAATACTACTCAACTCTCGTCAATATTGAAGTTCTTGGAAAACAAGCAGAAACGAAGACCTTTACACAACAGGCAATTGATTTGAAACTTTTAATTGAGAGATACAATCCCAGAGAAGTTTTGATTGACTGCAATGGTTTAGGTTTAGGCCTCGCAGATGAGATGATAAAAACTCATACAGATGCGCGAGGTCGTGAGCTTCCTGCATACGGCTTTTTCAATAACGATGATTACAAAAAAATCCAACCTAAAGACTCTATTCCTATTTTATATTCTATGAAAGCAAATGGTCCTCTAAAATCAAAAATTAATGGTAATGCCTATTCTCGTTTGAATGGCGGATTAGTTCGGTTTTTGATTAGTGAGCAGGAGGCGCGCAATGCTCTTCTTGGAACGAAAGCTGGTCAAAAAATGACAATGCGCGAGCGAGTCCAACGGCTACTTCCTCATGAGCAGACAACAAAACTTTTTGAAGAAATGGGTAATCTTCGCGTCAAAAATGTAGGTATAGATATAGTCCTTGAAGCGATAAATAAACGGTTCCATGATGACCGCTATTATGCTTTTGCCTATGGCCTATGGCGCATTAAGGAAATTGAAGAAGCACAAATGAAAAAACAACGAAAACGGGGCGCCGGAAAACGCAATCTAATATTCTTTACGGGAGGGGCATAATTTGGAACAACAAAATACCGAGTTCAAAAGAAATTTTGACCTTGCCTCCTTCAAAAGAGCATCAAGTGGAATGGTTTCTAAAAATGATGAAGTTTATGGAGACTACGATTATCTTTCTTGGCGCTCTAGGTCCCGCACTCTAAAAGATTACAAACCTGAAGAAATTGATAATATTATCAATTCAGGCTCTTTATCAGAGCAAAGAGAACTTTCAAGGAATTATTTCCTAAAAGATGGCCTATATCGTGCTATTATCCTCTATTATGCTAATCTTCTAAAGTGCGCGAACCTTTTAATTCCAAAAGTAAGTTTTGGAAAGAAACTTTCTGATAAAGCTACTCAGAAAAGATACTATAAAGCTTTGGATTACTTAGATGAAATAAATCCCCCAATTTTATATAATAAAATTACAACGCGAGCCCTCACTGATGGCGCATATTATGGACTAATTTCATCTTTGGATAAGGGGTCTTTCGTTTTAATTGATTTACCGGCCTCTTACTGTCAGTCTAGATTTAGAGATATTTATGGTAGAGATATTATTGAATTCAATGTCAATTATTTTGACCATTTTACTGATGAAGATACTCGAAATCAAGTTTTAGAGATTTATCCCAAAGAAGTTATAGGTTTTTATCGTCGATATCAAAAAGGTAAAACCAAAACTTCTTGGATAAAATTATCTACTGATAGTACTCTTTACTTTAGTATTCTTGAAGAGGGGAATCCGACTTTTTTGAATGTCATTCCTGCTACAATTCAATATGATGAAGCAGTAGATACTGAAAGAGAAAGAGACTTGGAAGAAATTCGTAAGATTCTCATTCAGAAGATACCTCACTTGCAGGATGGGGCGCTTCTTTTTGAACCAGATGAGGCTCTCGAAATGCACACTGGCGCTGTGGGTATGATGAAAGGAAATAAGAACCTTTCCGTTTTGACTACTTATGCTGATGTAGATAGTATTGTCTCAAAAACTTCATCTGATGCTGTTTCAAACAATCTAGAGAAGATGCTTCAAAATGTTTATGCTGAAGCCGGCGTCAGTGGCCAACTCTTTGCGCCAACGGGTTCTCAAGCATTATCTACTTCTATCCTAAATGATATAAGCTTTATGATGCCAATTACTAATAAAATTTCAAAATTTATTAGTGAGCTTCTAACCCAACTTTTTGGAAATTCTAACATAAAATTTACTTATAAAATTCTACCGGTTTCTATTTATAACCAAAGTGATTATTTAACCGATGCTTTTAAATTAGCTCAAAGTGGATATAGTTTTTTCTTACCTGGCGCCGTTATGGACTTGAATCAGCGAGAGCTTCTAAGTATGAAAGAACTTGAGAATGAAGTTGAAAAACTTCAAGAAAAGTTAGTGCCTCTAAATTCAGCTTACACTCAAAGTGGAACTTCTGGGGAACCCGGACGTCCAGAAATGAAAACGGAAGAAAAGGCACAAACTACTATTGAACAAGAAGCATCAAAAGACAAACAAGGAGGCTTAAATATAGATGAATAAATTTGAGTTTCCAGTCGCTGTTTATGGCAATATAGAAAAATATAATGATGTATTATCGAAGGCGCGGTGCCGAATTTTCTATAAATATGGTAATAGAAACGGTACTTATATAACGGATGAGTTTGCGGAAAAACTTCTAAAAACTCTTCCTTACGCACCGGTCAAAGGCATCTATGAATATGATGACTACACCGACCATGGAAGTCGAAGAAGCGAGGGAAGAATTTATGGAATTGTTCCCGAAAATCCCAATATCAGCTGGGAGCCTCATCTTGATGAAGACGGAGTAGAAAGAACCTACGCTTGCGCAGATGTTCTAATTTTTACTGCGCTTTATGCTGAAGCTGGAGACATCGTAGGGAAATCTCAATCAATGGAACTTTATGAGCCATCTTTGAAATATCATCAGGCAATTTACGATGGACAAAAGTTCATTGTGTTTGATGAAGGGTGCTTTTTAGGTCTCCAAGTTTTAGGAGATGATGTTGAACCATGCTTTGAAGGCGCGAGCTTCTTCGAACTTCAAACTAGTATTGATAAAGTTATAAAGAAGATTCAAGAAATTGAAGCTATTTATACTAAAAATGGAGGAACAGAGACTATGGAAATAAATTTCAAACTTTCCGATGGCCAAAAGCATGATGCTCTTTGGTCTCTCTTGAACACCGAGTATAATGAGGAAGGAAACTGGACAGTTAGCTATGCTATTTGTGAAGTTTTTGATGACTATGCTCTAGCCTATAATTATGAGAGCGGTAAGTATGAGCGAGTTTATTATACGAAGAATGATGAGACTGATAGTATTGAGCTAGGCGAACGTATCCAAGTTTATATTATTGATGTAACCGAAAATGAAAAGCAGACTGTTGACACTTTGCGTCAATTGAATGGCGGTACCTATGAACTTGTAAATGAGGATTTGACAAATGCTGAAACTCTAAAAGAAGAAAATTCTAATTTTAGTTCCAAAATTGAAGAACTAAATGGCGAGATTTCTACTTTACAAGCAGAGAAGGCTGGTATTGAGGTTCAATATACTGAGGCTCAGGCCCAGGTCCAGACACTAACAGAAGAAAACAGTTCTCTAAATGAGTATAAAGCTCAGATTGAAAAAGAGCAGAAAGATGCTGTATTCGCTGAGTATGAAGGGCATCTAAGTGAAGAAATTCTAAATACTTATCGTGAAAATAGCGCTAACTATTCTGTATCTGATTTGGATAAAGAGCTAGCTTATGAGTTGAAGAAGACTGGTTTTTCTGCTTTTTCTAAAAACGACCGTCAAGGTCTAATTCCTAAGGACGTGCCTCTACAAGGTCTAGATGCCGTCTTAGCTAAATATGTTAAGTAATTGGAGGAAATAAAATGGCTACAAAAAGACTAGTAATTAGTGGCTATGGTCAAGTTGAGCTAAATAATGTTGCCTTCCGTCGTGATGGTCGTATTGAGGCTCAGTGTGCTCCTAATGCTACCGATTTCGCAAATATCCCTGTTGAGAATGGTATGCTTTTAGCTGTTGATGATGCTAATCATTGTGTAAAGCTACCTAAAGATGATTCTCTTCCTATTGCCCTAGTTTATTCTACTGAGCATATGTATGATGAGCGGACTCCTGGTCTAAAGAACTTCAAGCTAAATGGTTCTGATGACTTCTTCCCCCGTTTAGGCTACCTATCTGTTGGCGATAAGTATCGTACCAATTGCGTTTGCTATGATAGTACCGAGTTTACCACTGAGGAAGCTCTAATTAACGCTCTAAAGGCTTGTGACACCACGCCTGTATATGGTATGGCTGATGCTTCTGGTGCTACTAAGCTATCTGCTACTGCGGGTACCTTTGGCCCCAAGCTAAAGGTTGTTGCTTTTGACACTATGCCTGATGGCCAAAAGGGCATCAAGCTACAAGTGCTAGCTGACTAATAAAAGGAGGGTAAATTATAATGACTATTAAAGAGCTACAAGAAATTGCCCTTCATTGCGCTAAGGGTACTGTTCCTGCCACCTATGCTAACCAGAATGTAGATATGGATTCTGCTTTCCTAGATGGTCTAAAGGAGCTAGCTGGTTCCGTAAACCAGTTCATGAAGAATCGCTATGATATTTATGATATCGTAATTAAGACTGCCGATGAGGTTATGCCTAAGAAGGTAATTGATGCTATCGGTATGTTCGCTGAGGTTCAGTCTGTTCCTCAAGGCCAGAAGGCTATCTTTAAGCGTCGTCTAGGTAAGATGCGTGCCAAGAAGTTCCTAACTCAGGTTGGCCTATCTGGTGTGTATGAGACCTTCCGTCTAGATAGTGATACCTTTGAGCTAGCTGGCCACGCTGTCGGCGGAGGCGCCACCATCGACTTTGAGCGTATGCTAGATGGTGCTGAAACCATGGCTGAGGTTATGCAGGTTCTAACCGATGGTCTAACTGACGCCGTATTCTATGAGGTTCATAAGGCTCTTCGCGCTGCCGTAAATGCTTCTGCTCGTCCCGATGCTAACAAGGTTGTTTCTAACACCTTTGAGGCCGATAAGATGGTAAAGCTAGTTAATGTTGTTCGCGCTTACGGCAATGGTGCTGTAATCTTTGCTCCTCCTGAGTTCGTTGGTGCTATGGGTGCTGACGCCATTGTAAGTGGTATTGCTAATACTACTAATGGTATTTATCATCCCCAGGATATCGATGCCATTCACAATACTGGATTCATCAATATTTTCCGTGGAACTCCTGTTGTTCAGATTCCTCAGTCCTTTATTGATGAAACCAATACCAAGACTTGGATTGACCCTCAGCTAGCTTATGTTCTACCCACTGGTGGAGAAAAGGTAGTAAAGGTTGTTCTAGAAGGCAACACTCAAATCAATGACTTCAAGAATCGTGATAATTCTCTAGAAGTTTATGCTTATAAAAAGATGGGTTGCGCTATTCTAGCTCATCATAACTGGGGTATTTATCAGAATACTGGAATTACCCAGACTTTTGAGAATCCTTACGGTTTCTAATTCTCTTCGAGGGAGGGACAGACTCCCTCCCTCGATTTATATATAAAAATTTTTAGGAGTAAAAGGAGTATTTAAAATGGAGAAGATTAGAGTAATTAGTAAGCATCAAGGCCCTGTCAGCGTAAACATTCCCGACTTGCGTTTTAAGCGCGAGTGGCCCAATAAGGGTGCCAGCATTCCTATCGAAAGAGAAACTCTGGAAGAAATGATGTATGATAACGGCTTCAAGTATATGATTGATACTGGGATGCTTTATATTGAAGACTTAGAGGTAAAGAAGGAACTAGGCCTTGAACCCGAAGATGCTACCGAACCTGTCAATATTATTGTTTTGAGTGATAATGATATGAAGCGGATGATGACTGCTATGCCGCAGTTTGAGTTTGATGCTAAGCTAAAAACTCTAAACTATGAGCAGATGCTAGCCTTGGCTGATTTCGCTATCAAGAATGAGCTAGGAGATTTCGGTAAGTGCGATGCTATAAAGAAGGCTTGTGGGAAGGATATTCTAACTGCTATTAAGTTAAATAGAGAGGATAAGGAGGGCTAATAATGGGAACCCCCTTAGAGAAAGTTTATTCTGCCTTCCTGTCTAAGATGCTCGAAGATGAATGGCTGAACTGGACACAGGAAGAAGTAGAAGAGGACTTATTAACTATCTTAGACGGCGCGCTACCTTGGTTCAAGTTCCCGCGCAAGTCTCTTGAACATGATGAACAGTACTTTTTTGAAGAACTAGATAATGAAGAAATCCAAATTATTGCCTGCTATATGAAATGTGAATGGTTAAATCGAACCATTCTAACTTGGGAAAATGTAAAGCCTTTATATGAGGAAAGGGATTTCTCCCAAGCTAATCTTATTGGTAAATTTACTGAACTTCTAAGAAAAGAAGAGGCTAAAGTCCATCGTCTAGAAGGAGTTTACTATCGCGCGCCAAAGCGCAAGCCATTTTCATATAGACTACTTGCGGAGCAGTATCAGGATGTCTGATTTTACTGAAGGATATAGTAATAAATTGAAAAATAAACTTTTTGGACTTTTGTGTGAGTTTGAAAAGAAAGGTGAGTGGGAGAAGTTTCTGGACAGCATTCTAACAGAATTATTAGGGGTTCCAGAAGCTTCTCGAACTATCAATTATTATATTCTGTATTATAAGATTTCTTCATTACGTTATCTCAGATATGATTATTTTCGTAGTACAGTTTTTAGCTGTATGACGTTATTGGGAAAATCAGATGAGTTATTTTGATATATATGAAAAGCGCTTAAATAGATACGGACTAGATTACCAATCTCGTATTCAAGGTAAGCGCGAGCAGAATTTTGAGCTCTATCTTCAAAAAAGTATCTATCGAGTAGATTTTGAGTATAATGATGAGTATATAAGTGGAAGTTTTGAACGATACAAACAGGACGACAGCAAAACTCTTCATTATTTGCTCGTAAAGACTGACGTTGAATTCGCGCCAGGTACGATTTTAATGATACCCGATAAAAACGACGAACTCAAACCTTGGATGGTTTATTATCTTGAGGAGATAAAAGCTAGTGGTTATAATCGTTATGTAATGCTTCGTATGACGCATTACTTGATTTGGTATTCTCGTGATAGTTCTAAGCAAGAAAGTTGGGCATATATGTATGGTCAAGAAAATAATATGCTTAGAGATGAAATTAGGTCTCGTAGTCGTATGGATACTATCTATGCCGAGAATCTCAAAGAAAGTTTCTTCATAATGCCTTTGACACAGTATCTAAAAAAAGATGATTACTTTATTATAGGTGAAGAACCGTATCGAGAATTCTATCGAGTAACTGGTTATGATATTCAATCATCACCTGGCGTAGAATATGTAAGCGTTGATCCAGTTTATGAGTTTGATTTGACGCCTCCTCCTCAAAAGGAGGAAAATGATAACGAAGAAGATTACTTCTGGCTACAAGGAGGAAACGTTGATGGTAAGAAACCTTGAAGAGCTAGGACCTTTTCTTCAGAAAATAATGGTTAGACTAACGACTAACCAAAATTTACTAAAGTTATTGTACTATAGTGATAAAGCTCCTTTGGAGAAAAAAGACCTTACACAAGACCAAATTACAAATGAAGTTTTTGATAAACTTATAAAAATAGTTCCGAGAATGGGCCCGAAGGAAGATGCAAAGAGTCTTATTTCATTACGAGTCGTTGGTGGCGCGCGTCTTTCTTCTAATATTGAATTTCAAAGAATAGTTTTAGCTATTGAAATTTTTGTTCCTTTGACGCAATGGAAAATAAAGGGGACAAATCTTCGTCCATTTAGTATAATGGGTGAGATTCAAAAAAGTCTAAATGGAAAAGTTATTGATGGAATGGGTAAGCTTCGGGGAGGAGATTTTGATATAAATTTCTTAACTGATGAGATGTCCTGTTATGAAATGACTTTTGACTTAACTGCTTATGATTGATTGTCATTTTGTGATAAATGAACCGGCGAATTTTCAAAATATTTGTAAAGTCTATTCTCCTACCATTCGCCAGGTTATTACAGAAGATAATTTTTTAGTTTATCGAAAACTTTTGACCCTATCCCAAGAAGAAATTGAAGATGAGTATATGGAGAAAGGAATAGAACTATCAAATATTCTGACTCCATTAGAATATCTTTTGAATTCTTCTTTTAATAATAAACAAGTAGAAGCTCTTTCTATCAAAGCTTTTGAGTTTTTTATTCATGAACCAGTCACTTTCATTTATGAAGAAAAAAAGATTTTAATTGGAGATTTGAAAAAAATTTTAGAGAGCGCGCAGTCATTAGACGATTTGCGGTTTTTGACCAGTGAAAATTTTTTTAACTTTCAAAATCTTATCAGAAATAGTGTGGGAGAAGACAGTATCGACCCTCCTAATCCTAATGAACATCCAAAGATAAAAAAAATGAAGGCAAAAGCGCGGTATCGTGATAAAATAAAAGCAAAAAAAGAAGGACTAACACTTGATACTTTACTCATTTCAATTTGCTGTATGGGTATTGGAATTACTCCACTTACAGTTGGAGAGTTGAGTTATGCTACTTTTTCTAAGTTGATAGGTGTATATCAAGAAAAGGAAAAATATGAAGTTGATATAAGAAGCTTATTAGCTGGAGCGAGTAGTAAAGATGTAAAACCAAAATATTGGATACATAATTCTGATAAAAAATAGGAGGAAATACGGTAATGGCGATAAATATTCTAGACCGTTATGGTATCAAGGAAGTTTGCGACTTTACTTTTTATCAAATTGATAAAGATGAAAGCGGTAACACTAAGCCCGGTGCTCCCGTCTTATATCTTGATACACTAAAAGTTTCTACTACCGAACAGACTGCTGAAAATACTTCTGCCCGTGGAGGAAAGGGAAATCCAGAACTTATCACTTGGGACTATGGTAAGGAAATCAATGTAACTCTAGAAGATGCTTTGTTCTCCGCTAAGTCTATGGCTATCATGTTTGGTTCCGTAAAATCTACTGGAGAGGCTGATATTGATACCACTAATGCGACTATTTGGCGTACAGTTTCTAAGGCTAATGTACTAGATGCTGAAGCGACTACTTGTAATGTTGAAATTCGTGGCTCTAAGTATGCTCTATCTGATGTAAAGTATTATAAGGCAGATGGTACAGTTGCTACTGCAAGTGGTAGCGCACCTGCTGACTATGCTTATGCTGTTGGTAAGATGAATGTGAAAGAGTCTGCTACTATTGATATTAGTCCGGAAACCTTCCCTGGTACTTATTATTGTACTGGTGACACTTATGCTCGTCGTGAAGATAATGGAGAGGACGAGTTCTTCCAGTTGGTAATTCCTAAAGCAAAGATAACTTCTGAGAATACTCTAACAATGGAAGCTGAGGGCGATCCCTCTACTTTCAGCATGAATCTAAAGGTCCTACGTCCTGCAAATGGTCCTATGATGAAGCTTATCAAGTATGCTTTGACCGCTAGCGAATAATTGAATAAAACTGAAACGGAGGAGGGAGGACCTTCTCCGTTTTCTTTTTAGGAGGAAATATGAACGAGTTTTCTTTCAAAGAATTGGAACAGTGTTATCTAAAAGCTACTTATCCAATAGAGATTGGGAATAGAATCATTGAAACAAAGGAAACCCTTGCAAAATTTGATAAAATTCAAATTGCTGGCCTTGATGAAATAAAGCGATGGACCAGCGCCAATGGTGGATTTGACAATCGGCCTCATGTCTTTTGGGAAACTACGGAAGAAATTAACTTAAGTTTTTCTCAAGGGATATTCTCAAAAGACCAGTTCGCGCTTATGACTAATTCTAGACTTTTTGAAATTGAGAAAGAAAAACCGGTATTAGTAACTAAAATGGAAACTCTGGAAAGTGATGAAGAGAATAAAATTCACTTGAAAGAAATTCCGGTAGATTTATTTATCTATGAAAAAGAAACTGGAAAGAAAATTTTACCTCTATCCAAAGAAGAAAAAGTTATAGAAATTAGCGAGCCTTATAAAGAAGTTATGGTATCTTACACTTATAATTACTTGGAAGGCGCGAAGGTCGTAAAAGTTGGTAATAGGCTTTTCAATGGTTTTGTTGAATTAGAAGGAAGGACAAGAGTAAAGGATGATACTACTGGTCAGGTAGTTACGGGGCTTATAAAAATCCCAAAGCTAAAATTGATGACTGGCTTATCTATAAGGCTGGGCGCGCAAGCTACACCTGTCGTAGCCAATTTCAAAGGAGTTGGCGTTCCAGTGGGGTCAAGAGGAAATTCATATGTTAGTGAGTTTTACTTTTTGAACAATGATATAGATAGTGATTTCTAACTGTAGTCAGCATTAGTTTTTAGCTAATGCTGATTATTTTTTAGGAGGAAAAGGAATGGCAGATAAGAAAATCAATATCTCTCTTGGTATATCAGCTGATTTAAATGACTTTCAAAAGAAAATTGAAAAATTGCAAAGTGAGTTTGACCAAGTAAAATTTTCTGATTTATCAAGTGAAAAGATTAGTAAAGTTTTTGATAATATTCAAAGCAGATTAAAAAAATTACAAGAACTAACTGATAAATCTCCTTCTTTATTAGGAAAAACTGATTATAAGCAAGCAGAGAAAGAGGTAGGTAATCTTCAAACAGATATCTCTAAACTTGTTAGAGAGATCCAACAATTAGATACAGCTTCTAAAGAAGGAAAACTAAAAATTCTTCCAAAGGGAGAACGGGAAAGACTTGAAAAATTAAATGAAGCTACAAAAAAATATTTAAAAACCTTATCTCAAGAATCAAAACGTCTTGAAGATTTAGAAAAGAAACAAAACAGGCTAAAACAAGCAAAATCAGCTTTAGCACAGTTAGAACAAACTAAAAAAAGTGCTAGTTCTAAAAGACAAGTAGACGATAGGTGGTTAAAAGGATTTAATACTCGCCTAGCAAAACTGCAAGAAACTTCAGCTGCACAAAAGCAAACAGAAGAAGCAGTTCAATCTATTTATAAAGCGCAAGGTTTAAAAGGAAAAAAGATTGGAGATACAGAAGTTAATATAAATGGTACTGTAACTTCTTTAAATAAAATTAGAGAAGAAGCTGGAAAAACTGCCATTGAAATTGCTGAGATGGAGCAGAGAATTCAGCAATATATTTCTAAATCAGATTTCAATCAGTTGAATCAGGATATTAAAACTCAGAATAATTTAATTGCCGAATTAGAAAAAGAAATAGATAATTTACAAACAGATAAACCTGCTACAGCTCTAAAAGAACTAAAAACAGCTCTAGAACAAGCCGGAGTCTCAATGGAAGACATTGGAGATTTAACCAAAAAGGAAGATATAGAAGCTTGGTTAAATAATCTTAATACTTCTGCTCTAGAGAAATTTCGGAATGGCCTTAAAGGGGTAGAAAAAGCTACTGGAGAAGTTCAACCAGAATTAGAAAAAATGGGCAAATCCGTTCGTGATAGTGCTGATGATTTTGATGCAGCAGAACGAGCCGCACAAGATCTATCAACACTAAAATATCAATTGATGGATTTCTTTTCTGTTACTGGTGCTATTCAATTATTTAGAAGGGCTATTCAAAGTGCTTTTGAAACAGTAAAAGAACTTGACGCTGCTATGACTGAAATTGCAGTAGTTTCTGATTTTTCAGTAAACGATATGTGGGCGCAATTACCCCGTTTTACTGAACAAGCTAATGAACTCGGCATGGCCATTAAAGATACTTACGCCGCAACCACTCTTTATGTTCAGCAAGGATTAGACTTAGATAAGTCTATGAAATTAGCAACTGAAACTCTTAAAATGGCTGCGGTAGCTGGTATGGATGCTGCAAATGCGACAGACGCTATGACGGCTGCATTGCGTGGTTTCAATATGGAATTAGATGAAACTTCTGCTCAAAGGATTAATGATGTTTATTCTGAATTAGCAGCTATTACAGCTTCTGACACCCAAGAAATTTCTACTGCTATGACTAAAACTGCTTCAATTGCTCATAGCGTTAATATGGAGTTTGAAACAACGGCTGCTTTTTTGGCCCAAGGTATTGAAACGACTCGTGAAGCTGCGGAAACTATTGGTACGATGCTTAAAACGGTTATTGGCCGTTTTTCAGAAGTTAAATCTCTTTATACCGAAGGTCAGCTAACTGGTCAAGATGAAGAAGGAGAAACTATTGACGTAAATAAAGTCCAAACGGCTCTTCGTGCGGCTGGAATTTCTATGAACGAATTTTTGGCTGGTAATGAAGGTTTAGACCAAGTATTTTTACGCTTATCTCAACGTTGGAATGATTTAGATATCCTTACTCAGCGTTATATTGCGACTCAGGCTGCTGGTTCTCGTCAACAATCTCGTTTTATTGCTATTATGCAAGACTATGCAAAGACTACTGAATTAGTCAATGCAGCTTATAATAGTACCGGTTCTGGGCAACGGCAATTTGAAAAGACTCTTGATTCCCTTGCATCGAAACTTACTAAACTGAAAAATGCCTGGGATCAATTTACTATGGGACTTGCCAATAATGAGATTATAGGAGCGGCAGTTACGTTATTAACAGATCTTCTCACGGCTATTAATGGAATTATTGATGGAATTTCTGGTGGTAACGGTCTAATTAAAAGTGTTGTTACTCTTGGAGCCGCTTTCGCTGGCTTAAGAGCCGGTGAAGCTATAATAGATAAAATTTTAAGATCTGGTTTTATTCAACGGAAAATAGATGCTTTTCATGGAAATATTAGTAGTTCTTCAACTTCAACTACAACTGCCAATAGTGTGGTTCAAACCAGGACGTTCATTCAAAATGGCAAAGCCAGTGCTAAGAATTGGATACAAGGATGGAAAAGCGCTGGTGGAGTTGGAGGGAAGAAAGACTTTTTAGTTAGTTCTTTCAGTAACTCATTAAATAAAGTCGGACAGTCTTTTTCAGTTTTTTCTTCTGATATGGAAAGAAACTTACAAGATCAAGTATATTCAGGTTTAGGAGATATAAGTAAAGGAATTGATAAAAAGCTTTTGGGAAAAGATTTTTCAGAATTAAATTCTTTAAGTGCTCAGCTTAAATTAGGAAAGATTTCTGCCGAAGACTTCCAGAATCAATTAGTAACTTGGGGAGTAAAAGAACAAGAAGCTGCTAAAATTACTAAAGATTACACTAATCAAATTGCTCTTCAGCAAGAAAAAATACAATCTTTGTCTCAAACAGGGATGGCCCTAGGTATGTCATTTACTATTCTTGGTGGAGTTATTTCTTCAGTAATACCAGGAGCTGAAGAGTTTGGAAAAGTTTTACAAACAGTGGGAGCAGCTTTAATGGGAATTTCTATGGCATTGCCAGCAGTAGAAAAAGGAATAACTTGGCTCTCTGGAATTTTAGATGTCGCTCCAAAAACTTTGAATATCTATGTAGCTGCTTTTGCTGCAATAGTAGCAGCAGTAGTTGCTATAGTTAGTTTAATAAAGAAAAATTCTCCCGAAGCTCAACTTGAAAAAGCCTCTAAAGCAACTGAAAAAGCAAAAGAAATGGCAGAAGGGGCAACTCAGGCTTATGATGACTTACTAAGTAAAAAATCAGAGTTTGATAAGCTTACTACTTCTCTTGAAACTTTGACTCAAGGAACACTTGAATGGCGAAAAGCTCTAGCTGAAGCTAATAATGAAGTTATTAATCTCCAAAAGGAATTTCCTGAGTTAGAAGTATCAGTAGATAAGGCAACTGGTCAATTGAAAATTGATAATTGGGCAGACGTTCTAGAAGCTCAGGCGGAAAGAGTTGAAGCAACTAATAAACAGTTGACAATGGCACAAATCAATGAGAATAATAAACGATTAGAATTAACTAAGAAAGGCATCAGCAATGATAAAGAACTAACTCCTGATGAAAAAGCAAGTAAAAAAGAAGCAGAAAAAATGAAGACAGAAAGCACTAATGTCGCTTTGATTAGTAGTCTAATTAGTAAATATCAAACTAAAGCTAATGAAGATATTTTACAAAATCTAGCAGAGACAATTTTTAAAGACATAACTTATGAAGTTGAAGTCAAGGATACGAGAGGTAATGGAAGCAATAAGAGTAAAGCAAACACTACAAATAAAGAAACAATAACTTCAAATGTCTATGAAAATAAAGTCAATGCCGAAGCTAATAAAGCAGTTAATTCTCTTTCGGCGTCTCAAAGAAAAACGAAAGCAGAAGAAGTCTTTGGAAAAGATGCTGTAGCAAATATGAAGGATGAGGAAATTAAATCCGCTCTAAGAGACTATGAAAAAGGTATAGCAATAGAGAATATAACTAAACAGGTGGCTAATCTTACTCCCGACCAGCAAGAACTTCTGAACAGAATTCAAGGAACTTATACTGGCACCAAGAGTGATTGGAATACTGTTAAAGAAAAAATTTTTAGTGATGAAGATGCTAAGATTATACAAGACATTTTAGGATTAGATAATATTCAAGCTGTTTTTGATATGGCTAAAAGTGGAACTGAGGCTATTTCTGCGAATATTGCGAATATTGAATCTCAATTTGAAGATTTTGGTGAAAAATATACTGGTTCTTTCTTAGACCAATTTTCAGCAGATAATCTTTCAAATATTGCTTCTCAAGTTGAAGAAATGTCAACAAAGAGCGCAAAAGCCTATCTTGATGCTTATAGTGAAGCTTTAGATGGCGTAGAAAAAGAAGATAGAATACGCTTGGATAACTACCTCTCCTCAATCGACCTATCCGATGCCGTCCAAGTCCTCGATGCAAAAGAATTCATGAAGAACCTAGGAATGGACGAGACACAAATTAAAAAATTTTGGGCCACTGCTAATGCTGCTGTTGAACCTTATATTACCAGTTTAGAACAAGTCCAATCTTTGAATGAGAGAATCTCTAAGCTTGGTGAAGTCCGGAATCTGGTTGAGAATGGAGAGAAAACTTTTAGCTCTAGCAATAAAGAAAGCCTAGTAAGTGCTGGCTTTGCAGATAGTGATTTCTTACAGACTGGGATTGATGAATGGACTTATGTTGGAAAAGACAGTAATGATTTACTAAGACAGATAAATGAAAAAGTCGCACAGATTGGAGAACATATTGTTGGAAATCTACAAGATAGTGTTGAGAAGGGGAAAGAATACGGCACAATAATTGAAAATAATGACAAATTAGGGAAAAATCTTGCAGCTCTTGCTGAAAATGGTTATGAAGGAACAAATTTCAAGTCTGCCGAACTGAAAGGAATGGCCGAAACTTTAGGAATCGCAGTAGAGAATTTATCAGATGAAGGTATTGCAAAAAAACTCATTGATGCCTATAATATGTATAAAAATTTGGGAGAGAATGAAGAAGCAGTAAGAAGAGAACTTGTTAATAACGCCTCAAGACAATATGATTTAACAGGAAATTTTGGAACTTTCACTGGAGATTTAACTCAAGATGAACAAGACAAAATAATGACTGCTCAGTTAAATAAATATAATGGTGCGATGGAATATTATAATAAATTGGTTGAGGAAGCCAATTATGAAGGAGAACATTTGAGTGTTCAGTTAGCTAACCAAGCTATTCAATTATTCAAACTTCAAAATCAATACAAAAAAACTGCTGAAAGTATTGACAACTATAAAGACGCCTTACTTCAAGGTGAGAGTGCTGGTACTGACTATTATAATGCTTTAGCTACAGCCAAAACAGACCTGAGTACCTTGTTCAATGTTGACAAGAAACTAATTACTGATGATTTTATTCAACAGTATACTCAGGATATTTATAATTTGGCCGAAGGCGGAGAAGTCGGCACACAAGCTTTTAATAATCTCCATGAAGCTTTAAAACAACTTTCTTTTGATAACCTAAAAAATCAGCTACAACAAGCCGGAGTTGATATTAGTAATTTTGCTAGTTGGATAGACGAATTTGACCCAACACTAGAAGTAAAAACTTTAGCAGATACTTCTGGAATTGTTTCGGCTTTTAATCAAGTAATTAACTGGTCTTCCCTAACTCAAAAAACCGCAATGAGTAAACTGCTTCCATTGAAAAAACTGCTAGAGCAACTAAGTGGAACTAAGATTAGTTTTGAGTATGAATACAAATATGGAACCACAACAAATGCCGTACCTCCTGGAGTTGAGGTTTTAGGTGGTTTTGGAAAAACTACTTATTATCGAAAGATTACTGGCATTAAGGCAATAAATTATAGTAGTGATACTGATGTGGAGGATTTTGCTGCTCCTCCTTTGTCACCTCCTAGCTCTGGCCCTTCTGGTTCTTCTGGTTCATCATCCGAAAAGAAAGAATCTACCTGGGAGAATCCTTACGACAAACTTTACAATCTAACCGAAGAAATAAACGAAGCTCTACGTCGGCGCGAAAAACTCGAAAGAGAATATGACCGCATACTCGAACGTCGTGGCTCCACATTCCGAGAACTTCGTAAAAATTATAATGCTCAGCTTCAATCTCTTCAAAAAGAAATTGCTCTCCAAAATCAACTGCGCGCAGGCCGTCTCGCGCAACTAAACGCCCTATCTTCTGAGACTTACAAAGGCCAAGATAGCGACGGTAATGAACTCATAAAGTCCTTTGCTGATTGGGGTGTTACTAAATATGGTAGCTATAACCCCAACACTGGCTTGCTCAAAATTGACTGGGATGCCATTGATGCTGTAAAAGATGAAAATTTGGGTAGTGCTATTGAAGCTTATATTAGTCGCCTAGAAGAACTTCAAGGTCAAATTGAAGATATCGATACTCAAATCGAAGATTTCAAAGATAAAGTAACCGAACTTCAAAAGGAAGGTATGCAGGATTATCTTGATTTTGAGCAGAAAGTCTATGACGCAATTGTAAATCAGCAACAACAACTAATTGATGACTATCAAGACCTTTCAGACAAAATAAACGATTCCAATTCTAAAATCTTAGATTCAATCCAACGTTCAATTGACCTTCAGCGTCAAATCAGAGATAATACCAAAACTGAAGAAGATATAAATGAAAAAGAGGCTCGCTTAGCTTATCTACGTCAGGATACCTCAAATGGGAATCTTTTGGAAATAAAGCAACTCGAAGAAGAGCTTGCTGATGACCGCCAGAACTACGAAGATAATCTAATCGACCAGCAGTTAGAGCGTCTAACTCAACAAAATGACGATGCCCAAACGGCGCGGGAGCGTCAAATTGATTTGATGCAAAAACAGCTCGACTATGCTTCAAAGAATGGAGATTTCTGGAACCAGACCTATGATTTATTGACTAGCGCCTTTACCGAAAGTGGAGAAATAAATCTTGCCTCTCAAGTTTGGGACCTTTTGAAAAAAGATGAAGGTTGGAAGGGCATGAGCAAGTTCGGTCAGCTCAATTGGCAAGAAGAAATCTCAAAAGCAATTCTCGCGGCAAGTCATGGATATGCTAATTGGAATATGTATAAGGCTAAAGAAATTGATAAAAATTTAGTTACTTCCAATGGCATAAGCCTTCACTATAATGGTTCTAATTGGGTTGATAGTAAAGGGAATATTTATAACGGAGTTGATTATGACTCAAAAATTGGTGGCTTTACATACTCTGGAATGACTAAAGCCCCTACTCCAAGTGGAGGAGGTTCTAGTAGTAATTCAGGTGGTAGCGGTGCTTTTTCAATTGGTAGCAGAGTTAAAGCTGACCCCAACGCGATTATTTACGCCGACTCCTACGGTGGCGGTGGAGGTAGTCAGTATTATAAGAACGACCCCATCTATACTATTCTAGACGAAAATAATGGATATTATTTGACTCGTTATCATGGTGTTAGTGGTGGTTATACTGGTTGGTTCCGCAAGAAAGACCTAACTCCCTATAAGACTGGTGGTATCGCAGATTTCACAGGCCCAGCCTGGCTAGATGGAACTAAATCTAATCCTGAACTTATTTTGAACGCACGCGATACTGAGAACTTTATTGCACTAAAAGATATTCTGAGTTCTATTATGGACCGAAAAGGCTTGCAGAATAATACTCAATCTGTTGGTGATATGTATTTCAATATTGATATAAATGTTGATGAGATAAGTAATGACTATGATGTTGAAAACCTAAGTAAAAAGATAAAACAAGAGCTAACAGACAGTGCCATGTATCGCAATGTAAATTTGGTAAATTTCATCAGATAATTATAAAGCCATAATGGTTTCTTCACTTATCCTTAGAGAAATTTGAGGAAAGGAGGAAACCATTATGGCTATTGCGTTAAAAGGAGATTTTATTGGTTTTTCTTTTAATGAACACCGTTCCGAAGAATTAGGAATTGTGCGGGTAAGCGATGGTAGTAGGTATAATGAAGATTTAGTTCCTACCACTCAAGACAAAACCGTACAGGTTCCTGGAGGGGACGGTTTTTACTATTTTGGGAGTGATTACACTCAAAGACAGTTTAGTATAAATATTGCTTTTGATGAACTAACTGAGAAGCAATTCCGAGAACTACAGCAGGTTTTTGGAACAAAAGAACTCGGAAAATTGATTTTTGATGAAAGACCCTACAAGTACTATATGGTAAAGTCTAGTAAACCGCAGTTAAAATATATTTGCTTTGGGAGAGAGGGAGAAGTTCGAACTTATAAGGGAGAAGGGACGCTAACTTTTACGGCTTATTATCCTTTTGCAAAAAGCATTTATAAATTTTTGAATGAATATAGTGATAAAAATAAAGATGAATGGAAAGAAGCTTCTGGAATGAAAACAGAAAAAGGAATTTATGATACGGTTTCAGATAATGGCTCAATTCCTGTATATAATGCCGGAGACTTAGAGGCTGATTTTATTCTAAAATTTAACTTTCCTGTTAATAATATTTCTATTGGTGATATAAAAATAACATTAAGTAAAGAAAATGTCGGGAAAGTAGAAGCCTTTTTAAATCTAAAGAGTTTTGATAAGAAAGGTGCTGACACAGGATTTCAGATAAATACTAAAACAAATCTAATAGAAGGATTCAATGCAGAAGGTCTTACTGGAACCCTTTATAATGAAAATATTATCCAAGGAGACTTCTTCAAAATTCCTCCTAGAGAGGAAGGTTATCAGATTAGCGCAACCGGTGCAACCCCTACAGGAATTGTGTATGATTATATTTACTATTAAGGAGGCTTATTATGAAAAAAAATAAGTATGAGATAAGCCTATGGGAAGATAGATTAGTCCCTCAAACTGGAGAAGGACAAAGTATAGTTCCCGAACATTATGAAGAAGAAAAGGTTTGTATAATTGGCTCAGATACCATGACATCACAGGCCCGGGCCCTTGAACCAAAACTAGTGAGAAATGTCAATGGTACAAATAAGCTAACTTTCAAATTATACTATACATATATTGATAATGAAACTGGAAAGAGAATTCAAAATCCTTTTACTTCTCTTTTGGTAAATGAAAGAAAAGTAAAATGTAAATGGGAAGACCAGTGGTATGATTTTGTTATTAAAGGTATTCAAGAAGATAGTAATGGAAAAACAATTACTTATACTTGCGAGGACCTTTATATCAATGAACTAAGTAAAACCGGTTTCAGTTTAGAATTTGACCAAAAGCTCAATAATAACCAGGGAACCGCGCAGGAGCTAGCCAAGAAAGTTCTTGAAGGAACTGACTGGATTGTTGATACTGATAATAGTGACCATATTTTACAGACTATTGAGGAGCCTCTTTATCGTGCCACGCTTACTCAAAATTTAGACGCAAAAGATAAAAATGGTGCCATCAAGACGATTCTTGGAGGAAGCGTTATTTATCTCTTTTACTCTGTTGTTCAAGAAAAGAAGAGGTATATTCAATTTATTTATAATACTTCCTATGAGAAAGAAAGCAATAGCCAGCTTCTAAAAGAAAATAATTGCTACTCTGTAGAAATGGATTGGAGCGTTTTTGAAACCCTCCTTGATGGAAATATGGGAATCGTATTTTCTGATTATAGAGGAAAACGCCTAGTTCGTAAGCAACTCCAAGAATTCAATAACGCTCTAAATAGAAATTGTTATGTCTATAAAGACCAGAGCAACAACAAAGTCTTAGGTTATTCAACTGTTGAGTATAAAGACCCCACTGTTGTTTTGAACTTAATTTCTAACTCCAAAGAGTTCGTTGATACCAACGGATGGCGTGGAGGCGAAGGACTAGGATGGGAGCTTTATCCTCCATTTTTTGGGACAGAAATTACTGATTCTTATTCATCTTCTACTTATATAAAAGCTCCAGGTGGAAAGTTATCTTTATTCAATAGCGGACTTCAAGATAACGCTGGTTATTTAGGAGAAGGCCTTCAGGCAGGACAGAGATATATAGTAAGATTACAAGCATACTCTTATAATGAAACAAACAAAAGCTTGAGTTCTGACCTAATCTCTCCAGAAGGAATAGAACTTAAGATTTTAGATTACTTTAAAACTGTTGCTACTGTAGGAGTACCGGCGCACAATGAAACAGGAAGTTACTGTTCGCAAACAACTCCTACTATTGTAGATACTTATTATTCCACTACCGACACCGAGAAGAAAGAAGGAAAAACCTATTTTATTTATACCCAAAATGAGGAAAATAAATGGGGATATTTTGAGCTAACGACTGATTTCAAAGAGGCTAGAGATAGCGGAGTTCAAATTTTTGAACAAGGCGAAAAAGTAATTGAGTTTGAAATAAAAATAACCAGTTCTATTCCTCGAAAAGAAATAACTGCCGGTTATCCAGCAATATATAATTCAAACTCTTCAACAGCCCGCCCCGGTATTTTTATTACTTTGCCTAAATGCTGGATAAAAGAAATTCAGTTATATCAAAGAGTAGAGGGGCTAAATGGACGGGTAATTTATCTTGGTGATTTAGATTCTCAATCAGTAGGAAAAACTTATTATAAGTATTTTTACCCAAATGATGCCTATAAGAAAGAAGAAGATATAAAGTATATTTATTATGGATTAGAAAAACAAACCCAATTTATTGAGTATTACGGAGAACCGAATTCTAGTCATGTTCTTTATGAAAAAATTAGAAGTATTACTGCAAAGAATTCAAACCGTTTCAATATTCTTCAAAGTATTGCTGAAATTTTTCAATGTTGGGTACGGTTCAAAATCGAGCATAATGAAGATACTGGAAGAATTATCTATGAAAATGGAGTGCCTAAAAAGACAGTTTATTTCAAAGAGGAAATTGGCGAAGACCTTGGTTATGGTTTCGTTTATGGAATTGACCTAAAGACAATTTCTCGTTCTATCGATAGTAATCAGCTCACAACAAAAGTAGTAGTCGCGCCGAATACGAGTGAATATGCTGAGAATGGTATGTGTCGAATTGCGGATGCCGACTTAAATGAGAACGGGGAAAACTATATTTTAGATTTTGGATATTATATTTCTCAAGGACTTTTAAATTTTGGAGAACTCAATAAATACTTATATTCTCCCAATAATAATGGCCAATCTGGTTTTTATATTGAACTAAAAAAGAAGAATGAAGCCTATTTAGAAAGAGCTAAGCTAATTGAGGCAAAAAAGACTGAATTAACAAAGCAAAAGAGTCTATATACTGTTTATGACCAGTATGTCACTTCTGCTGAAGAGCAAATAACTACTTTGAAGGATAATTTGAGTAAATTAGCGAATATCTTTCCTTATGATGAAAAAGAAATTCTAAGTTTTCTTAGTAAAAAACCAGATTTTTCAGAAGCTAAAAATTATTATACAACTCTAATTACTACTCAGAATAATTTAGAGAGTTATCGGGAGTCTTTGGCCCTTTTAGACAGTAGCGTTAATGCTTTGACAAAATTAGTTGCTGATGAAGAAAAAGAGAATGAGAAAATAGTTGAAGAGAAAAAAGCTCTCGAAAATGCTTTCTACCAGAAATTCTCTCGTTTCATCCAAGAAGGCTCTTGGACTTCTCAAGACTATATCGACCCAAATCTCTATTATTTAGATGCTCGTAGCGTCGCATATACTAGCTCTCGTCCAAAAATTTCTTATAATATTTCCGTAATTCGGCTGAATGCTCTTGATGAATATAAAGGTAAAAAATTCAATGTTGGAGATATTTCCTTTATTGAAGATAAAGAATTCTTTGGCTATATAAAAGGAGAAGATGCTTGGAAGACTCCTTATCATGAAAAGGTTTTGATAAGTGAATCTACTTCTTGGTTTGATAGTCCTGAAAAGGATACCTTTACAATTCAGAACTATAAAACTCAATTTGAAGATTTATTCCAACGTATAACTGCTACGACTCAATCCCTCCAGTATTCTACTGGCGAGTATAATCGTGCTTCAAGTATCGTTGAAGGAAAAGGAGTTATCAATACCGAGACTCTTCAGAATAGTATCAATATAAATAACGAACTAGTCTTCAAATCTCAAAATGAAGAAATTTTCCAGGATTCTACGGGTCTAACTTTGACTGATAAGCGCGATCCCTCAAAACGGACTAAGCTTACTTCTGGTGGACTTTTCATATCTACCGACGGTGGAGTCACTTGGAAGAATGCAGTTCGTGGTGAAGGCGTAGCAACTCAATATCTAACTTCGGGTTCTATCAATACCAACAACATCGCAATCTATGATGGCGCGCACGCCTCATTCAGATGGGACAACTATGGTATCAATGCCTATGATGCAACTCGAGAAACAGACCCAAACACCAATCAAGAAGTTCTCAAAGGTATTATAACTAATAACTTTGTTCGTTTTGACCAATATGGTGTGTATGGAATAAAAGGAACAGCAGATGACCCTTATAACCCTCAAAAAGAAATTACTGTTGATGGCAAAACGATAGTCGGTGAAGATAAAATTTGGCACGATGCTCTTTTTGGAATGACATGGAAGGGTTTTTTCCTAAAAAGCAAAGGTACTGATAATCAACAAATTGAAATTTCAACTACCAATGATATTTGTGTTACCAAAGATAAGATTGAGCGTATTAAAATTGGTAGAATTGATAGTAGAAAAGAAATAACCGAGAATGGGGAAGTCTCTCATGATATTTATGGCCTTCGACTAAAAGATAACACTGGTGCAACCACTATGGAAACTGATGATAGTGGTCAGCTCTGGTTAAGGGACAAGTTACGAATTTCTGATGTCAAATATGAAAAAACTAAAGATACTTCTTTTGTTGAGGGCAAAACTTATTACAAAAAAGAAAGCGATGGAACCTATTCAATTGCTAAACCTTCTGAAATCTCGATTGAAGATTGTTATGAACTAAAGAATTCAGGAGTTTCTATTGGAGTTCTTGAAACTGGAAAAGACAGATATCAAATTTTCAACTCTAATAATAACTTCATTGTTTATAATGATGGAACAGTAGAAGCTACCCAAGGAAACTTTAGTGGAAGTACTATTGGTGGGTTTACTATTGAGGATAATAGACTCTTTAGTAATGACGTGGTTCTCTCTTCTCGTGGAATCGAAATTAAGAATAACGGCACTCTTTCAATTTTAGATGGAAACACTGAGATGTTTTCAGCTAATAAAACTTTTTATGAAAAAACAATTGATACTACTCCTCAAGAAGGAAAGACTTATTATATTTATAATAAAGAAACTGGCGTCTATACTCTTTGGGAAAAAGGAGAATCGACAGAATTCCCAAGTGATACAGAGATCTACGACGCTATTCGTAAAACAATTTTTTCAGGTACTCTGGAAGGAGCGAATGGGTCATTTTCTGGTGAGCTAAGAGGCGCAACAGGAATTTTCTCTGGTGAGTTACAAGGCGCGACCGGCGTTTTCACAGGAAGCATTACTGCTCAGAGTGGCACTATTGGTGGTTTTACTATCAATACCAACAATCTAACTTCTGCAAATGAGTCAGTTATTTTAGACGGAACTAATGGAAAGATTACCGCTGAAAATATTGAATTAGGCAACGGCGCGGAAGTGAGAGACCAAATTTCATTCAAAGGAACGGACGGAACCGTTGCTTATCTTCAAAATCCGACTTTATATGATGGAGTAGTTCTCAGCGCCAAAGACCTAAAATTGAGAACTAGCGGAGTTCTTGAATTTGGAGATATAAAAATCTTCGGAGACCAAACCAATCCAACAATAAAGTCTTCTCTATGGACAATTGATAAAGATAAAGCTGTTTTCAATAATGTAATCGCGCAAGGTGGTACAATTGAGAATGTAGTATTCAAAAATTCTACCATTCAGGGCGCTGGCGGAATTATGTTCTTTAAGCCGTCTTATTCTGGTACTAGTATATCAAGTACAGATACAGAAACAACTTTTATTGTTGAAGAAACTGGGCTTACTGTCGGAGACCATGTTATAGTAAATGGTCAAGAAGGCGACGTTACTACCGTTGAACAAACTAAAGTGACTATTAGTGGAGTCAAATTTGAAGAAAATAAAACCGTCACTATAATAAAACTCTATAATAATAGTTTAGTAGATGGGAAAATCAATTTGACTGATAATTTACTAATTGGAGTAAATTCTCTTAGAGCCGAACAATCACAGGATGGAACGATTGGCAAGAATGAAGACTGCCATCTCTTTAGAGGAGGTCTAACCGTCACACTTCCAACCGTTGTTACTAAAACTATTGATACTGGTGAGACTCAAACTGTTGTAGAATATCCTAATAAGCCAAATCTTTTTATTGGAGACTTATATCCTATAACTGGAAAACCTGGTTATGGTCTTTATGGTGATAATGTTTATCTGAATGGTACTCTAACTACAAAAGTAAAAAGTGATAAATCTCCAACATATGCTGGAGTAAATACGATTGATGGATACAATGTCGATGAGAATCTTTTCAAAGATAAAGATGCTTCTCAAAAAATTGTATTTTGGGCAGGGTCTATAGGTGAAGATAAAAAAAGTGTTCAACAGGCTCCTTTCCAGGTTACAGATAAGGGTAACCTATATGCCAAAGCTGGCACTTTTACTGATAGTGTCTTTTCAAATAGTAAAATAGAAGGTAGTAAAATTTACAGTGCTGATATATATACAGCTAGTATTCATGGCTGGACCGGCACTAGTGAAAATGGAGATAGCGGAGCCCTTAATATTTATAATACTTCTAAAGGAATTGTTTTCAAAGAAGAAAAAGATTATAGACCAACTACCGATACTAAAATAGATGAAACTAAAAAATATTATGAAAAGAACCCAGATGGAACCTACTCTATAGTTGAAATTCCAGAAGAGACTAAAATTTCAAGTTATTATGAATTTATAGAGAAGGCTCTTTATCAAATAAGTAAAATAGGATTTACAACTCCTCAAAAAGAATTTATTACAATATCTGATAATACTATTGATTTTTCGGGAGATAGTTTTAGAGTAGATATAAAGAAAGGAGAAAAAGAAGTAGACAGAATTCTACTATCTAAAGATGGAATTTCATGTTTTGCAGTATTAGATAATGAATTTTCTTCTCAAAAGAGCTATCTTTCTTTTTCTAAAGATAAAGTTTCACTCAAGACAATCACCAGTGGTGAGAAACCGGACATTATCACTGGAGAGCTTTCAGTAGAAGATAACAAAATTACTTCAAATGGAAACTTTTTTGCTCAACGGAATATCCTTTTTGGTAATTCTTTAGAGTATCGAAAAGTAACTGAAGGAAAAATCGAAGTTGGTTACGATTTATATATAAAAACATCTACAGAAACTTCGGTGTCTGGCCAATGAAAATTAGGAACTTTGGCTTTTGCTTAAGCGTAAAAGGAGGGAATTATGGCGACAATAGATTATACTTATACTGATGATAGACCTAATATAGTTTATCAAATAACTTGTAATTGTACAAGAAGTTCTAATACTCAAATTACATATAGCGGAACCGTAACTTGGAACTTGCGATATTCAGATTCTCATATTGGAACTGGATATGTACTAGAATGCCGAGCAACTTCAGGCACCGGTGGAGATAGTGGATGGATAGCCTTTACTGAATATGAAAAGGAGTATTATGGAACGACTAAGAGGTCCTTTAACTATTCTTTTACTGCTACAAGTAGTTCTGCTGGTGCTTTTGACCGTGTTACTTTTTCTTTTCGTAATAATTCTAATTATGATAGTGGATATAACTCTTTCTCAACCTATACTGATTTCTCAACACCAGCTTTATTATGGACTAATTGTACTGCTCCTTCAAGAGTTTGGTCTCCAGATGCCCTTATTATAAAACCTGGAACCTTATTAGTGAATTGGTCAGGCGCAACTGGCGGAACTGATAATGCTATCAAAAATTATACTGTATATTGGCTAGTATCTCCTACAAATGGGGAACTTCCAACTACAAGTTGGTATAGTGGGAAAAAAACTACATCAGACTCTTCTTGCAGTATTACTATTCCAAAAAGCTATCGAGGTCAATATATTTCTGTAAGAGTTCAATCTAATGCAACTTATAATAGCCCTATAAGTAGTGACTATATTCGTCGTTCTGTGAATAGCTTACCCAATAGTCCTTTAATTTCCATTACTTCAAAAATAGTACCTTCAACTCAGACTTCAGTTACTATAACAGACATTTCACCTGGTAGTTTAAACTTTGGAAGTAAATCTGGCTCAGTTTACTGGGCCAGAACTTCTGATGGACCAGAAACCTTAGTCGATGAAGGGAAAATTACAGATAGCACATTAGGAAATTTAGTTCAAGGAAATAGCAGAGATTATTACTTTTGGACTTATGATGGATTAGAATATAGCTCTTCTCCAACAAAGGTTACAATAACTAAAAATATAAAACCAGTAATGTCAGTAACAGTTAATGCAGAGGAAACAGTTTATTCTAAAGTATCAAATCAAAAAGATAATACAGTATTAGAAATTTTTTCAAATTTTTTATCTGCTAACAAAAATTGTTTTTATGATGTAAAAATCAAAAAATATGTTGCTCCTGGGTCTTCATCTTTACTATTAACTCTAATAGATAAGGAAAAATTAACTGTAGAAGGAACTCCTCTAAATAGAGATATTCGCTCTTTGGGACTACCTGAATGTGAGTATTACTTTGAATTTACCTGTAGAGATGAAATTGAAGTAGGTAATAGTGTGACTACCGGTAGATACGTTTCACCACCTCTCCCAACTTTCTCTAATGATAATACTTATAATAGATTTTCAGAAAGCAATGTCCCTGGAACCAATCCAATTGATTTTTATCAAGAACTTCGTTTCGTATCATCTCATTATGATAGTTATCTAGATAAAAAAGGAATCTTTAAGCTTGATACTGGTACTAATGAAACTATTTCCTACACAGTTGCTAAGAAAAAAGACTCAAATACCTCACCAAGAAAAATCTTTTATGATGTAACTATAACTTCAGATTTAGTACCTGGACAGTCTTATGATTTTTTCCCTACTTTACAACCGGCTGGACTAACAAGTTCCGCTCTGATATCTCGACGTCGGACTCCTGTATTAGATCCAACTCCTTCCTCTGGAAGCACTTTATATATCAAACCTTTTACAGATGGATGGGATAAAGTAAATAATAAGCCGTCTGTTTCTTCTAAAAAAATTAGTATATCTAAGGGAACTTTTACTGATAATGAACTTACTAAGTTTTATAACTATTATAATATTGATGAAAATAGTAAAGAATGGTGGAAATCTGAAATTATAACTCCTGATGATAAAAAGCTTGATGTTACGAACTTAGTAAAAGGGGGCGCGTTGAATGGAGATTACTATGAGAGGAAATTTGAAATAACTGGTTCAGATTTTTTCACTAAGCTTAGTGAAATTTCTAATAAAGCAGGAATTTTGGTTTGTACTTTAAAAAATACTATCACAAATAGATTCAAACAAACTATTTCTAAACAATCTTCAATCGTAACTTTAGATTTCAACGAAAATCCTGAAATCATAAGCATATCTAAAACAACGAACAATACTGAGTATCTTTATGAGGGAGAAACTTTACAACTAGAATATAAATACAGAACTTATTCTACAAATAAAATTAGTTACTCTTATCTTATAGATAGAAAAGATGGCAATGGAGTAGTTACCTATGGGGAGATAGGTACAAACACTGATTCAACTCCACCAGCATTTGGAACCGGAAGACTGATTTCAGAAACGGTCAATATTGGGATAGGAGAAATTACCAGCTCAGACCCATGTACTTTCAATATGAGATTTTATGATGGTAATTCTATTTCTTATAATACCAAATTTGATATTTCTTGCAAAAGAATTCGATTTATCAAGCCTACTATTTCATTCGAAAAGGCAGTCTATAATAAAGAAGGGACTAATTATAGTGTAAGCTGTCAATATACTATTAGCGATTATGGTTATGATTTAAAACAAAAGGATGCAAAAGTTTTTTCAATCTCTGAGGAGTTTTTAACTCTCAATCTTTCAACAGAAGAAAAAGTAGCCCTCTCTACAGGAGACGCAGTTTTTCATCCAGATGATGAAATTGTTGATTTCAAAATCGGTAAATTAACCCTAACCACAACAATAATCTATAATGGTCAATCTATTACAAAATCTTCTACCTCAAATGACCTCATAATCTACGGTATCAATCCAACTGTTTCCTATCGCCAAAATCACTTAGGAATAAATACTTCTACTCTTCAAGATGATTCAATACTAACAATCGCCCCAACATCAGGAAGAAATATTATTTATCTTCAAAAAGTTGGTTCTGCTGATACCACATTCAAAATAAATCTGGCGACTGGCGCTTTGGAAGGTTTCATTTTCAATATTGACTGCGGTGAAATCACGAATGAAACTTGACTTCTTTCTAATTTTATTATATAATAAAATTAAAAGGAGGCAGATTTATGAAAATTACAATTTATCAACTAATTTCAACTTTAAATATTGAAAAAGAGCTTTTGCCACAAAAACTCCCAATTCGTACCGCATATAATCTCTCAAAAATCTTCGCACGGGCGCGCGAAGAGTTAGAATTCTATCAAGAAAAATTCAAAGGAATTATAACTCAGTACGGCGAAAAAGATGAAAATGGAAATCTTATCTTTCTAGAAAATGAAAATGTTTCCATTCCAAAGGATAAGATAGAAGAATGTCAAAAAGAGATTACTGACCTTCAAAACCTAGAACTAGAAATTCCAGATTATTCTATTTCTCTAGACAGTTTAGAAGCTGTAAAGATTTCCCTTGATGAAATTTCTGTATTACTACCATTTATTTGTGAAAAATAAATAAAAGCTAAGCCTACTTTTGATTGGTTGTTAGAACTTATCAAGAGTAGGCTCTTTTTATTTTGGAGTAAGAATTTTCTAATCACTTATAAATAGAGGAGAAAAAGGAGGGATAAAATGGCAGGATATAATCCATATGCTACAAATTCATATCAGGGAACTCAAATGTTCCCACAACCTCAAGGAAATGTTTATACTCTAAATAACTCAATGGAAATTGCTAATATACCCGTTAGTGGTGGTATTTCAGTTGGAATCTGTCCAAGTGAAAATCTTATGTATATAAAAGCTATGGTCAATGGCGCGCCATCTTTAATGGTATATACAATTACTCCTTGTGAAACAAAACAAAACTTACAAAATGATGAAGTTTCTTCAAGACTAGAAAGACTTGAAGGCCAAATCGAAGAAATCAAAAGACTACTAAGCGGAGGAGGTAAACTGAAGAATGAACTCTAATATGTTATCAGCTTTGATGAATATGGGTCATAGCCAACCCAAAACTCCAACTCAAATAACTCCTCCAATTGACCCAGAAAAGATGAAACAAATGATACCAAATTTGACAAAAGAAAACCTTGTCCAATTAGTTCAACGGGCTCGTTTGCAAGGAATACCCGAAGACCAAATCGAACAAGGTCTCAACTTTATATTAAGTTTAAAATAACTTTTGCGTCCGGGGCATAAGTTATAATAAATAAATGGAGGAATAAAAATGATGAATGAAGGACTATCAGCAGGTGATATCCTAGCTCTAACTCGCGATCAAGACGGAATGGGTAATGCATGGAACAACCCCTTTATCTATCTTGTTTGGTTGGCCCTACTTGGCGGGAATGGAGGCCTTTTTGGTCGTAGGGATGATAGTACCCTACAAAGTTCTCTAACTCGTTCTGACCTTTTTGAAGGCTTCAACAATCAGGATATAAATAGTCAGCTTCGTGGTATTACTAATGGTCTATGTGATGGCTTTTACGCTGTTAATAACGGATTGAAAGATGGCTTCTATGGTAATCAAGGCACTATGAAAGATGGCTTCTATGGCATCCAGAGCGCGCTAGCTGAGAATCGTTTTGCTCAGCAAAATTGTTGCTGTGAAATCAAGGGTGGTATTAAAGACCTTTCTGCCGAAGGTTATCGTAACACCTGCGAAATCACAACCGCTATTCATGCTGAAGGTGAAGCCACTCGCGCTCTAATCAATAGCAATACTATGCAGGAACTACGAGATAAATTAGCTGAAAAGGATCGAGAAGTTCAGGCTCGTGACTTCCAGCTATCTCAAATCGCGCAGACTAATAATATTGTAGGCCAGGTCAGACCATGTCCTGTTCCTGCATATATTACCTGTAACCCTTGGGGAAGTAACCATAACTATAATAATGGTTGCGCTTGTGGAATTTAATCTTTTACCGCGAGTACATATCCGTATCGGAGGTAAATAAAAAATGATTGATAGCTATTCAAATACTTCTCAAGAGGTTGTGGCTGGAGGCAACATCCCCTTTGCTATAAACAGTATCCAAACTGGATGTACTGCAACTCACAGCGCCGGTAGTACCACTTTCTCACTAAACAAGCCTGGTTTCTACTTTATAACATTCAATGGGACGGGTGCTATTACTGGAGCGACTGCGGGTACAATAATTGTCTCCATGTTGAATAATGGAACTTTGGTTCCTGGAGCAACCGCTAGTGTTTCTTCTGCTTCAACAACTGATGTGCGTAGCTTAGCATTCTCTAAACTCATCCAAGTAAAACCTTCTTGTTGTGCTGTAAATAATACCACTAACCTAACCTTCAACAATGCTGGTTTAGCTGCGACTTTTACTAATGTAAATGTTGTAATAACTAAAATAGCATAAGGAGGCATAATTATGGTAAAATTCAAAGCATTATATAAGGGAATGAACGACGATTTAAAAGATGCAGAAATGATGATTGACTATGCTTGTGAAATCAGTAAACACGAAGAAGATAAAGCTTTGGCAGATGAAATTGCAAAATACGCCCAATACCGATTAGAACATTTCATGAATTTCCATAAACTATTTGAAACTGAAGCTTCTAAAGAAAAAACTGTAGACAAAGAAACTGCTTCAGAATGTATGTGGCATGAAACCCATGAAATGTTCCAGCATTGGTATGATGATATTGAACGAAAAATAAAGAAATATTCCTAACTATAAGAGAGGAGGGCTTTATTGCTCTCCTCTCTTTTACTCCCAATTTACGACTTCAACTTTTTTATAACAAGTCTCACTTATATATTTTCCGATTCCAACAGCATCCGCTTCATCTTCAGTAAGACTTACATCAAACCAATCCTTTGCTAGTTGTCGCATTGAGCGCTTTTTGTCAGACCTTGAACGTCCCTTCACTCCACAATGCGCGCGCCAAGTATTTGTTGGAGCAATTTTGAAAGGAACTCCCAAATCAAAACAAGTCTCCATTAGAATTCCCTGAAGACGGGCTAGAGTCTCAAAAGTAGTCACACCCATTTTCTCTTGATACTGAATACCTTCAATTCCAACAAAATCTATACTAAAAGTTTTTATAATTGAAACTAGCCATTCTTTTATGATGTGGTCTCTAGCAATTTCTTCTAAATCGGTGGGAGCACTAAAAACACCATATTTAATGAGTTTTTTATCATCATAGATTGAAAAGCCAGAAACTTTTGTTGCTTGGTCTAATCCCAATACCCTAAAGGTGTCTTTCTTTTTGGGAATAGTTTTCAAAGTGGAAGAGACTAGTGGATTTTCTTTACATAAGGGGCAGTCGCGCCGAGTACGAATTTTTTTCCAAGGAGCGAAAACATGGTGTCCTTCATTACAGGTATATTCGAGAATTTCGTCTAAATTATGATATTCGGTAGAAACCAAATTCCATCCATCTTTAGACAATTCTGCTTTTATATCTTCTATTTGAATTTTTGCCAATTTCACCCACTTCCTATTATTTTAGTCCGGTAGAACCAAAGCCTCCATCAGCCCTTTCTGTATCTTCCATAACTTTATCTACCAGATAGAAATTAGCTTTGGGAACTTCCGCAAGGACTAACTGGGCAAATTTCTCACCCTTATGAATGTAATGGTCCGCGCCATGTAAGATAGAAGTAATAACGGGATGGCCGTCATTATCAAATTCATAAGTAATATCTTGAATAGGTGCTTCTACATTTTCAACAATAACACAGACTTCTCCACGGAACCCAGCATCAATAGTTGCGGGAGTATTTGCGACTCTTAACTTTGTCTTTAGGCAACGACCGCTCTTAGGACGAATCTGTAACTCATAACCATTAGGAATAGCGAACTTCAAACCGGTAGGAATTAGTTTTGTCTCTCCGGGATGAATAGTATAATCTTCTAGTGCATATAAATCCATTCCACTATCATCTATATGCGCATATTCAGGCATCCGAGCTCCTTCTCGGAACTTCTCATAAGGAATTTGGATATACTTTTTAGCAATTCCTTGAGTTTCACTTATACAATTAGCTAACCCATTAGCTAGTTGTTTCAGAAAATCCTTCTTTTGAGCCGAGAAGCCTTCTAATGTATCAATCTTTTGGCCTAATTGGGCAAAATTTTGAATCATATCCTCAACAGTGGCTCCATTAGCATTTATCGCTTGAGCAAAAAGCAAACGAGTATTTGCATTATTCAAACTTCGTAAGTAGCTGTCTAAAATACCAGGAGCTAACAAAGCAAAATTATCTTCAGGAAGATCTAGTAATTCACCAATTGCTTCAAGTGTATCCTCTTTACCAGAAAGCTCTCCCATTATAGAAGATAATTGATGAATATCTTCTTTAGTAACTTTCTCTTGAGTAGAAAAATCAAATATCTCAGCCATCTAATTCCTCCCATAGCTCTCCAAAAATTTCAGTTATCTTGACTAGCCATAGCTCACCGATAATCTCACCTTTTGCCTTTTTTGTCTTATAAGTATATCCTGCCGAACCAATGGTAAATCCTTTTTCACGAGCATCTTTTCGATAGTCTTCAATTACTTGCTTGGCTTCTTCTTCTGTAAAACAGATAATTTCTGTTGTTTCTTTATAAGTTCTCATATATTCTCCTTTTGCGTCAATTCCATAAATCTTGGTAGCGTTTCAATCCAATCACAAATCATTTGCCAATCAGGTAGGCGATGATGACGTCGTTGTTGATAAATTGTTTTTAGTTGTTGATAGTTTGTTGTCATTCCGGCTGTTAGCTCAAAACCCATTGGAATATTATAAAGAATTTCAAGATACTTTTCATTCATAAGTTTATGAGTTTCTTCTGTTTTTTCCTCTAAAGAAGATAACCTATTATATTCATCAATTTTTTCTTGACAAATATCAATAATTCTTCTATCAACATAAGTATTACATTGTTTATTTAGAGAAAATTTAGTAATTTTGTGCATTTTCGAACAAGAACTAATAAAATCACAAAAATGATAACGCTCAATTTGCATCCAAGCATTTTGGCTAATTGTCAAATCAAATTGAACAATAATTCCTTTTAGAGCATTATCATGCCCTTGTCCAGTTGGACAAGTAAGACAAGCTCTAATACCAGGAGTAAGCTCACTATTCAATTTTTCAATATTGACAGCCTTTGGATATTTAGCAGTTTTAATTGCTCGTTCAAGGCCATACACTTCAGTATTTTCAATCTTCAAATATATCTCTCCTTTACAAAATTTCCATCTTCATCTATATAATAAACATTCTTGATTCCTAAATTTTTTATAAGCCTACTACAAGCAGGACAAGGTTTACTACACACCTTTTCTCCTGTTTTGAGTTCTCTAAAAGTAAAAATAGAGACTTTTTCCCATTTTATTTCTTTTCCGATCAAAGGAGATAGAGCAGAAATCTCTGCGTGTTCGCAAGAATTGGAATTTTTATAGTCATCAAAATTACGATACTTATTATAGTAAAATTGAAGAGGACGAGTTTTTGTAGAATTACAAGAAGCAGATAGAACTCTCTTCCCACTAACAACCACCGCACCGACTCTTGCTCTATCAAAATTAGAAAGCCGACACATTTGTTTAGCGATATTGAAGAAACTTTTTTCTCTATGGGTCATTCTATCAACTCATCCTTTCTTTTTACTATAATAAGTATATCATAAAATTATTCTTTTTTCAAATTTTTCCTTTTATCCAACTCTTTTATAATTTGGTCTATTCGGCGCGCGCACTCTCTAAATTCAACCGATGTCCACCCTTTTGTAGTCATAGCTGGTGTTCCAATTCGTAAACCAGAAGCTTCCATTGGACTTCGATTTTCATTAGGAATACAGTTTTTATTTAGAGTAATGTTATGCTTATCAAGTTCTTCTTGAACTTCGCGCCCTGTAAGATTGGGATGGTTATAAGTGAGGTCAATTAGGAATAGGTGATTATCTGTTCCTCCACTTATGATTTTATATCCAAGGCTCTGAAATTCGTTGCACATTGCTTTAGAATTCAAAACTACTTGCTTAGCATAATCTCTAAATTCAGGAGTTAGGGCCTCTTCAGCGCAGACTGCTTTCCCTGCAATGACGTGCATCAAAGGCCCTCCTTGATTACCCGGAAAGACCGCGCCGTCTACCTTTTTCGCTAGTTCTGGCTTACAAAAGATTAGTCCGCCTCGTGGTCCGCGCAGAGTCTTATGAACAGTAGTAGTAATAATATCAGCCAAACCAAAAGGAGAAGGATGACATCCACCGGCTATCAATCCTGCAATATGTGCCATGTCAACCATAAAATATGGTCGATAATTATCATTTCTTTCAATCATCCCTTCAAGTTGAATCGCATCAATTATTTCTTTCATTCTCTTGAAATCAATAATGCGACTATAAGCACTCGCGCCAGCTAAGACCAGTTGTGGATGATAAAAACGGATTTTTTGTTCAAAATCCTCATAATCAATAAATCCATTCTTATCTACTCCATACTCAACATGATTGAAAATTTTACCACTAATATTGACAGGAGAACAATGTGATAGGTGGCCTCCATTTGCCAAGGACATAGAAAGAATTGTGTCTCCCGGTTTTAGAACTGCCATATATGCTGAAATATTAGCTTGTGTTCCACTATGAGGTTGAACATTTACATGATAGTCAGTATTGAAAACTTCTCTCCACTTATCACAACAATATTCTTCTATTTGGTCTATTACTTGGCATCCGCCATAATAGCGTCCTTGACGCCCAGAATAACGAGGACATTCAGGATATCCCTCAGCATATTTAGCTGTAAGACAAGAAGCCATAGTGGCTCGAACTGCATCGCTAGGATAATTTTCACTAGCGATGAGTTCGATATTTTCATATTGACGATATTCTTCTTTCTTGATAAGATTAGCTATTATTGGGGAGTGGCCGACAACATAATTATAAACAATATGGTCTAAAGAACTCAATTTTCTTCCTCCTTTGCTTCTAGGTAGCCTTTCATATGTTCATCTTTTAGGGCTTGTTGAATATTTTTCCAAGCATCTGGAAAAAGAGAGCCAATCAAAAAACTAAAACTAATTTCGTCGCCATAAAAATTCTCAATAACTTTTGAGATTTTTTGAAAACGCTCTTTTGAAACTGTCATTTCCATAACTAATTCTCCTTACCCACATCTGCTCCAACCACAAGATTTACATATGACGCACCCGCCCTCTTGTATAAGCTCAGAACCGCACTCTGGACATTTAGCGCCATTATCAGCCTCTGGATTGAATGAGGGTCTGCTCTCAGAGCTTGGTATTTGAGAATTGGAATTTGCCAAGGCAATAATTGAATTTCCTTTTTCAATTCTTTCTTTCATCTCCTTCCACATTTCCATAAGAGCATTACCTACTGCCATAGGACAACAGGCGCCTTTTGAGGTATCATGCTTTGTGGCGGTCCGAGAGGCATAACTTGGACAGGCGCCGGTACTTTGAAGCTGGTCGGCAATATCTTCAATCTTTACGCCACCTCGACAAGCTAGAGAAATCATTCGAGAAAGACCAACCATAAAGTTAGCACATCCACCAGTACTTCCTTTATTTAGATAAATCTCCATCAAGTCACCAGTATGGGGGTCAAACCAAGCAGTACAATGGAGAGAACCACAACCAGTAGTTAAACGTCGTTTCATTCCAATTAGATTATCAGAACAGCTAATGATTTCTCCACGAGATAGACCTTTTTCCTCTTCTTTTTCTTGAGAGTTGTTAGTTGTTAGAATCCCAAGTCGCTTACAACCATTTCTAAAAACAGTAATGCCTTTTAGTCCTTCTTTCCAGGCATTTAGATAAATCTCTTCAACATCCTCAATAGTTGCTTCTTCTGGAAGGTTCACTGTGCTACTAATAGAGGCGTCAATGTGTTTTTGCCATACTCCTTGCATTAGTACTCTATTTAGAGGAGAAATAGTTGATGAAGTACAGAACCAATTAGGAAGTTCGGCTTCATCTTTTATCCCATGTTCATCCATATATTCTTTTACAATTGGAGTATATACCTTATAATATTCATCATGACCATGAAGAGATTCAGTTTTTCGAGTATAGGAATTAGCAAAAATTGGTTCAATTCCTCCACTAATCCCCAACATCGTAGAAATAGTGCCAGTCGGCGCGATTGTCAGCAATTGACTATTACGAAGACCATAAGCCTCTATCGCTTCTCTTGTACTTTCGCAAGTATTATTTTTTAGAAACTCACTTTTTTGGACACAAGATTTATAATTGTTATAAGAGCCAGCGTGTCCGGCAAGAAAAGCTGAAGTATATAAAGCCTGGTCAGCCATTACTAAGCCAATTTCTTCACATAACTGTCTGGCCTGTTCTGAATCATAAGGAAGCTCCATTTTTATAAGCATATCAGCCAGGCCCATAATTCCAAGACCTATCTGGCGCCAATCTGCTACTGATTGCCTTTGTTCTTCTAAGGGGTGCAAAGAAAGTCCTTCTTCCAGTACTTCATTTAGATAGATGACACTATTAGCTACCGTTTCACTAAAATCATCAAAATCAAACTCTTTATCTTTTACAAAAGCAGAAAGATTTATACTTGACAAGAGACAAGACCCTCCCGCAGGAAGAGGCTCTTCCGCACAGGGGTTGACTCCTGCATATTCAAAAGTATCATCAAACTCAAGTAGATTATAATTGGAAATAGTATCCCAAAAAAGAATTCCAGGTTCTCCCCAATCCCAGTTATTTTTACATAACTTCTCAAAAATCTCTCTAGCTCTAGCTGTCTTTGTAATAGTTTCGTTAGTTTCTGGACGGGTAAAGGACATAACCCAATTCTTGTCATTGATTACGGCTTCCATAAAATCATCAGTTACTCGAACAGAAATATTTGCTTTAGTAACAGCATCCGGAGAAGTCTTTGCATCAATAAAGTCCAGAAGGTCAGGATGATGACAGTCCAAACTAATCATCAATGCGCCGCGCCGTCCAGCTTGACCAATCTCTTCGGTTGTTTGACTATATCCCTGCATAAAGCTTACTGCACCGGTGGTTTTCTCTGCTTGATTATGAACTTTGGCACCTGCGGGAGCTAATTTAGAAAGGTCAATTCCACAGCCACCACCATAAGAGTAGGTTCTAGCTAGCTTCTTGCGACTTTCAAAAATAGATTCAATATTATCTTCTGGAGGAGTAATAACATAACAGTTACTATAAGTTACTCGCGTATTAGTAATTCCTCGATTGCTGAGAATCCGTCCGCCGGGAATGAACTTTTTTTCAATAATTAGTTCTTTTATTGCTTCATTATTTCCACTAACTCTATCTAACCATTCATCAAAAGTTTCGTTATTCTTTTTATACTTTCGATTCCATATGTCTATACCCAAGCTATTATCTTTTCCTAGCCATTGCTCTACTGTCATTAGTTCTCCTCCATATCACAAAATTCACAATATCCTCCAACAAAATGATGCTGGCATTGAGATTGATAGTTTTTATTCTCTCGCAAAAGGCGCGCGACCTCATTATTTAGAGTGAACTGATTAGGCGTAAGAAGCGTATTGATAAGTTGATTATTCAAATCAATAGCTTTTCGAATTTCAATTTGAGTCATTTATAATTTTCCTCCCATCAAAAATTACTTTTCTCCATTCATAAAACATTCTAAAGGCTTCATAGTTATTAAATCTAACATATTGAAAAGCATCTCTGGCTTCTTGTGTAGAAGGCCATCTTCGTTGATATTTTGCTCGCCAGCATTTCCAAGGGTCTTGATGTTTAGCTATCCATTTGCAATAATCAACAATTCTATCTGCTTTATAATTATAGTATTTTGACCTTATAAACCAATTCAAGACTTCAAAAAGATTTTGTAATTCAGGAGTTGTGATTAGTGTGTCATCATATACAAGTGAAATTTTTATCCAATGTCTATGGAAAAATAGAACTTGAGGAATAATTAAGGGTAAACGATTCATTAAAAAGTCATTCTCATCCTTGCATCCCTCGTCAACTTTATAAGACATTTGACTTGTTCCTAAATCCCATAAATATCTCATTTTGTCACATAAGACGTCATCCATAAAATTATTATATTGTATTCCAAAAACATCTTCCATAATAGGTAGCCGTAACCATTTTAGTAGTTCTTCCTCTGAAGATACTTGTATAGGAAATTTAGTTCCAAGCGAATATGGTTTTACAGTATTGCTGTTCAAATTATTTCGAGAATACAACCACTCTTTTATGAAATCATAAGCTCCATCAATAGCACCTACATCGTAATCATGAAGAATGAGACATCTTGTATTTTGAAACATATAGTCCTCTTTTTTTAGCCAAGGGTCTATATTTTTCCCATCAATTGAAAGACGAATATGCGCGCTCCATAAAATTCTCTTGAATAGGCGTGCGTCATCTTTTATACGACAAAAATTAGGAGAATGACGCTCATAGATTGAAAAATCAGGAATGGTTTGTTCAATTTCAAGAGGAAGAGGTTTGTATGGACCTGGTTGTATTGCACGTCCTCCAAGAATTATCTTATCATCAAATAATTCTCGTGGATAAATTCCATCGTCATAATCTTTTCTTACATAAAGAGTAGAGAAACGTTCTGGCGCCAATTCTGGTGCCAGAACAGAAATTTCTCTTTTTTTCTTATGATAAGCACAAAGCTTCGCGCACTCAAGATTAGGGAGGACATTTTGGTAAGTAAAGAAATCGTAATCATGTACCCCAATTATTCCCATTACTGTTCAATCCTCCCTTGACTTTCTACTGTGCCATCTTCGTTCATTTTTGTGATTAGCTCAATGCCATGATAAGGAGTATTTTTGTACTTTTTCATGACAAATTCGTTCTCTCTTCTGATGCCTGTGATAATGATTTTGTTTCCTCTACTGAAAATACTTTTCTCAATGACGTGTTTTTTGCCATCGGCGCCTCGTTCGCTAATTTGCTTGTCATAATAAGAAAAAACTTCACCAAAAACTCTTACATTCACAACGCCCTCTCTAGTCAAAACCGTTACCATCTTTTTACTCTTATCTCTATCAAGGACAGTGCCACAAATACGATGAATTTTGAAAAGAGGGATTTTCTTTCCCTTTATTTCAATTATTCTATCAATTTCTGGTTGTTCATTTAGCTCAAAGAAATTGGAAAAACCGCATAGCCGGTAATTGACATCTTGAAGTTCGTGCTGATGGAAATAACAAGAAACACTATCCATTTCCCATTTACTAATAGAACCAAGACAGTATTTATTCCAAACATCAGACATTAGTCTATTATTTACTTCATTTAGTAATAATTGGTTATTATCTTTTATGAAAGGACGAATAATATCCATCTGAGCCTTATAAATTTTATCCCACTTGGTTTGAAGAATCGCAAATCCGCTTTCAGTATCATAAGGTTCTAGAAAGTCAACATCGAAGTTCTTTTCGTAAAAGCTCATTGCAATGTTATCTAATCCATAATATTGAGTCCCTATCTTCATCTTCTTTAGATATTTATTGAAATTGAAGACTCGTCTTTGAAGGTCGTACTCATCAGGAATCAAACCAAAATCAATCAACATTTTCATATTTTGAAGAGTTATTCGCTTTTTCGTATCACTGATTTCTGATACATAATATCGCATCAAGTCCTCTCTCTTACCAAATTCATCAAAAGCACCAGCTTTTATAAGATTTATTATTTGAGGCTTATTGATTTTTACTTTTGAGAGAAAATCATCAATTGAGGAGTAAGGACGATTTTCGATTATGGATTTTACAATATCTTCGCCTACTTTTACAATTCCGCTCATACCAAAACGAATTATTGATTTTTCTACATCGGGAGAGAAGGTATAGGTAGACTTATTTATATCTGGTGATGACACATCAATTCCTGACATCTTCATTTTTCCAATGGCAGAACTAATTTTTCCATAATTCGTGGTTTTAGTTTTTTTCTTTTTCTTTTTTTCTTTTATAACTTCTTCATCATCATCTTCATCATCATCGTTATCATTCTCAAATTCTTCTACACAATCAACATAAGTTTCTTCAATAGCGACATCTTCTTCGTCTTCTTCTGCTCCTTCGTTTCCTCCACTGTCACTAATAAGACAAGCGCAATTCCAGAAAATAATCGGAAAGCGATAAGCCAGATTCATTTCTTGGAGAGCAATTAGTGAGTAAGCTAAGGTATGCGATGCATTCTTTACCACTCATGGTTTCCCATGCCGATTAAATCGTTGTGGTCTGGACTATACCATCATCCTTATCTAATAAGGCGTCACTATTATAGTCTCTGAACGTCTTTCTTAAATAATTATACTTTCTATTCATTCCAAAAGGTTTATTATAAACAATTGCGATTAACTTTAATATATTATACTGATTTGCAGTTTCAATTCTATACAAACCGCTTTCAGATATTCTAATTGCGATATCATCCATGAAGAAATTATTTTTTAACACTTCTATAATCCACATGGCAAAATCTTTAGACATCGTGCATATATAAAATTGCGCGCCACCATAAGAAGTTTTAGAAACACAACCATCACCGTCAATTATTCCTCGAATAATATAAGGTAAAAATTGTTTTTCTTCATCAAGAAGTTTTGGCATTGGTAAAATAGTTGATTTATTTGGAACGATGCCAAAACGTTCAACTTGTTTTGATATGCCAGGTATTGTAATTAAAACTCTATACCTGGTTTTGTGAATTCCATCATTATAACTTTTATAGTCAGTGCCAATCGTTTTTGCCACAAAGCTTATTACGTCTTCATCTGTCATATCTAATCCTAATCCATCTCTATCACTTAACACATATCCATCTGTTAGTAATAACCCAACAAAATAAGCATCAAATGGAGAAGTTAATTTTTCTAATGAGTAAACATAACCCCGGCGACTATTTTGCGCCTCTTTTATTATTTCTTCATAATTCTCTGGATAATATTTTTTTACCTTATCCGTTATTGACTTTTTGGTTTTATAACCATACTTATTCATTAATTCTATAACGGGGGTTCCTTGTTTATATTCTTCAACCAATTGTAGTTCTTGTTCTTTGGATAATTTTTTATATCCCATTGTATCTCACCTCTAATTATAAGTAGCCTTTGAGATGAGAAAGTATATTATTTTAAGAAATTTCGCTGCGGATTATCCAATCTTTAATAATTTTACCATACCCGCACTTTTTCTGCGCGGCCGCTATATACGTCACCGTTACAGTTTGGTTATTAAAGCTCTAAGGAACTTCCCGCAATTTAAGTGATTTTTAACTATATGTTACCATATAGGGCTTCAATAGTCTAAAGCCATAACCTTTACTCGTACAAACTAATACATTCCAAACATACTTACAAAATTTTTCATCCAGCCCCTTTTCCTTTATGACCCTAAAATATTCATCTTGTAGTTCAAGGAAAGCTTTGGGGTTTTTCTTTGCGATAGATTTTCTTAGTTTATCTGCCCAGGTAAGGTTGAAACCCCCGCATTCAGGCAGCTGAACTAACTCCATAAACTTTTCCTGAGACTCGCAGATACCATAAGAAATCTTTACTACTGGCTCAAGAATTTTCATTTCTTCTTTCGTAAGACCGTAATTCTCCATTTCTTTATACCACAAAGAAATATCATTTTTGAAACGAGCAAACTTATTTAGAGGTTGCTCAGCTCCTTTTTCTTGAGCCATCAAACGAATTACAGAGTTCAAAACAGCCAAATCATCTACTGATTGAGGATGAGTCAGTGCAATGCCACTAATTCCACTTTGCTTTTCCATTTGAAACAAACTGGTAATTTTGTGGTCCCATACCATTTTCCACATATCCGGCGCCGTCCGCTCCAAATTGTAAATACCAATGACGCTTTCATAGGTTTCTTTTAGAGTATCTCTTTTTTTGACATATCCATAATCAACTAATAAATCTAAGCAATTATGAATTTTATCTAATGCTTCTACTGATAACAAGTCATACTTGATAAGCGACACATCCTCACACGCATGAAGGTCAAAAGCTGTAATAATTGTCCCATCTGGCGCGCGCATTAGTCCGGTTGAATTGGTAAAAGGCTCATCTACAAAGATTACTCCGCCGGCATGGATTCCGTACCCACAAATCAATCCCTCAATTTTTTGGGCGACTTCCCAAACTTCGGGATAGTTTTCGGTCATTTCATATACGAATTGTTTGATTGGTTTCCAATCATTTTCGGTATCACCATACATACATTGAGATAAAGTTCGTAATAATCCTCTGTCAGAAGGTATCAACGAGGCTAAGTATGAGGCAATATCAACATCTATCCCTAAACCACGACAGGCTGTAAGGATTGCTGATTTAGATTTTTCTTGACGAAAAGTCGCAACATTTGAAACTCGATTATCTCCATATACCTTTCGTAAATGGTTTAGGACTTCCGCGCGCCGACCACCCTCAATATCTACATCCACATCAAGTACCGAAACTCTATCTGGATTTAGAAATCTCCATCTAAAAGTCTTAGTAGTTTCTTGTAGAGGATTGATTTGAGTTATATTCAAAAGATAAAGTAGGATAAAGCCTACTCCAGAGCCTCTTCCTGGCCCGACTAATGTACCAGCTTTCCAACATTCCTCAATAATTCTTTGAAGATTTAGATAGTAAGCTGACCAATGGGCTTTATTTACATTGGAAGAAATCCAAGTCATTTCAAGGCAGGCGTTGACTTCATCCCATGTTTTTTGATTCCACAATTCTTGAGGTCCATCTTCTAGTGCCTCAACAATCATACAAGCCAAAACTTGGTCTCCAACATAATCAGACTCCATGAATGTTTTCAAATAAGGAATTCTTTCTATCCAACAATTCTGAACATATCTAATTTTAGATTCTTTCCAAGGGAGTTGTGGAATATATAAAGGCTTTAGGAGACTATAATCCTCACACATATCCTTTATTTTTAGGATATTCCTATATGCTATTTGTAACTGCTCTTGTGAGAAATATCCAAAATAACTTTCAAGCTCTTCTGTATCCATTAGATAAGTTGTAGCGTAGAAATCATCAACCTCTCTATCACCATTTTGAGCATTTAGATAAGCCTTATGAATCGTTCTGTCTTCTTTTTTGAGATAATGAGTATCTGTTGTGATAATATAAGGAATTTCAAACTCATTTGATAATTCAAAAAGTTTTTTATTGACATAAACTTGTTCTTTATTATTACTGGGTTGCATTTCAAAAAAGAAATTTCCATGACCAAACAAATTATCCATTTGGCTTATCCAGTTATGAATTTTTGGCATCAATTCTGGATTATCTTTTGCTTTTAGAAGCTGAGTAGGGAGGCATCCTCCGAGACAGGCCGTCGAGCCAATTACATGACCAGGTTCTGTACCAATAACTTCAAATAAGTCATTATAATAAGTCGGAACTCGACGCATACCTCGCGCCATATAACTTCTCAGCCAAGCGCGAGTAGAAATTTCACGAATTTGCTTATGACCGATGGCATCTTTGGCCAATAAGATAAAGTGATAATATTTATCCTGTCCAGCTTTATAGTTTGAAGCATTTAGTCCATTTCGACAAAGATAAATTTCGTTTCCTTGGATGACTTTGAAGTTGGGATGGTTTTCTTTTATCTTTTTATAATATTTTTCAACTCTAACAGCTCCAGAGATACAATCATGGTTAGTAATGGCTACTACTTCATGTCCCAGTTCAATAGCATAGTCAATCAAATCTTCAACTTTTATGATACAGTCGCGCAGTCGAAGATTTGAGAACTCATCGTGGTTATGCAACGAGCCCGGATATGGGATTCTTTCACTCATTTACAAACCTCCTTTTTATTTTCTATATATATTATACACTAAATTCCAAAAAAATTCAACTATTAAAAAGCAAACCTTCCATCTTGAACTTCCATATCTACAATAAAAAGTTGAGGGGTTTTGTTCCCCATCCATTCGTTGATATTAGGTCTACCAACTAAGGTAATTTCCATTTCATTTGAAAAACTTTTCAGTTCTTCTATCAAATCTTTTGCTCTGAACTTGATATAGGTAATTCCATTTTTCTCAATTCGTAATGTATCTTTATTTTTCCCTATAACTTTTATCTCATTAGGCGAAATTACTAAATTAGTAATAGCTATCATAGCTTCAGGATTTTGCTGTCCAAATACTTGCTCATACGGCGCGACATCAAGAACTATGGCTTCTATGTCTCTATCATTAGCTCTTCGAATAAAATTTACATCATAAATATTTTCTCCAAAATCAATTTGGGAGAGTTCTTTATTTGCTATTTCATGGAGTTTTGAAAGATTCTTGTCAGAAACACTAACTCCGAATGCTTGGTCGTGGCCAAGAGTATATTCAAAAAGACCTGTCTCCGATAGAAATTCTTTGAAAGAAGTTAGCTCCGTATTACTTGGCGCGCGAGCACTACCTCTATCAAATCCTTCGGAATTTCGCCTAGCCAATATAGTAGGTTTATGATATTTCGCTGACAATACCATAGCAACTAATCCATTCAACTCAGCAGGGAAATCATCATCATCATCAAGTCTTACAAATAAAATCTGATTTTCCAACAAATCTTGTTTGAAGATTTTTACTTCTAATTCTTGGACTATTTTCTCTTTCATTTTATCTTGGTGAGCTTTCGCATTTGTACATTCGCGTGCGCTCTCTATGCAAAGTCTTTCCATTGTTCCTTTAGCTCCACGCTTGTGGCACTCTACCATTTCATCTGGTTCAATAAAACTACGATAAAGTCGATATTTTTCTTCCATTGACCCTACTCGAATCATAGCATTTATAAGAGGAACAATATAAAAAGCAACAGTTGTTGGGTTTATCTTTCCACCCATTGAATAGTCCTGTTTATCTAATAGAACTCGTAGCATTGTATTCTTGATATTTTGAAAACCAGTTTGAACCAAATATTGATTTTCATATTCAAGCATACTCATCATATCTCCAACTAATGAGATTGCACAAAGGTCAATATAGTCATAAGCCCAGTCTCTCAAAAAATAGTCATCTAGGGCTCGACAAAATTGCCAAACAACGCCTCCACCGCAAAGATTTTTATTTTTATAATTTTTAGAAGTCTGGTTATTTATAAGTATCATATTGGATGGAATTTCACTTTCAGGTTCTTTTATATGGTGGTCTAAAACAAGAATTGGGCAGGTAAACTCCTTTATGTATTGCCCATCATTTGTGGCGCTATCTGGCGCGATAATAAGACTCCATTCTTTTTCCTCTAGCTGGTCCATCATATCAGAAAATCCATGTTGTTTTCCCTCATGGATAAAAAAATCGATTTCTTTATCTGGATTTAATCTTTTTAGATATTGATAAATTATAGCAAAAGAACAAATTCCATCGCAATCGCAATCTGCAATAATGGCGTAAGGCTTTTTATCAGAAATCGTCTTTTCAATAGCCTTTATTCCCATCTGATAATTATCCAAATCTTCAAAACTTTGTAAGCATTCTTTCGTTGGATGAAGGAAGGTTTGAACGTCCTGAATACCTCGCGCGCGAAGTAAGTTCTTTCCATAATCTTCTTTTATCTCTTGATTCACTAATCGATATTTCACTTCACAATTACTCTCCTTTTCAATAGCTCTTCAAATTTTTCTTGTCCCTCATCTACTGGAGAGTCCTTCTTTTTCGTAAGATTTTCTCTATCATAGATAAAAGAAAAATTTGAATAATTCTTATATTTACTACACATCTTCCATAATTTTTGAAAATAGTCTTCACTTCCGGGCTTTTCTTCATTATCAAAACAGATAACAATTTCTTTTGGTCGGGCATAGCGCATCAAAATATCGAGTTGATATTTATTGAATTGACTTCCACAAGAAGCAACTGCACAATTAGGAAATGAAAAATTTTCACACATAAGAACGCTTTTCTCTGCTTCAAAGACATAACAAATTCCATAACGTTTGATATTTTCCAAATTTTTGTCCAAACCATAGAGATTCAAACTTAATGGATGAGAATACCATTTACCCTCAATTTGAACTGGCATATACTTTCCTACGTTTTCTACTTCCCACTGATTGAGCGCGCGCCCTCTAATTCCAACTAATCCGCCCCTAACATTATAATGAGGAATTATGATTTTATTTTGACCAATAGAAAAACGAATATTAAATTTATCCATAGCCTTATGAGAGATTCCTTCCTCTTCCCAATCAGCAGGATACTCCTTTATAAAAACATCCAAGATACCTTTCTCATAAGTTGGAAGCTCTCGTCTTTCTTTTTTGGGCATAAACTCGTTTCTTTTTGACTTATAGCTTTCATTGATTTCTGTGTCAGTAAATCTTTTCTCACCATAACTCCGAACAAATTCTAAAACATCCTCATGCCAGTCATAAGTGATTCCTCTCGTTTCATAATAATGCTCAATAAAACGAAAGATATTCTGCGCGCCACATTCACTATAACACATAAAAATATGTGTATTCTTATAGTAATAAAGTTTCCAAGATGCTTCATCTAAATTAGTATTATGACACGCAGTTTTACATAAAAGGAAATCTCCCTTATCTTGCCAAGGAATCTCCAATTTATCCAAAATTTTCTCTACTATTTCATCAGTAAGATTCTCAATTATTTCTCTATAATCCAAAGAAATCTCCCTTCTTACTTATTTATCTCCTCTAAGAACTTTTGTTCTTTTTCATCTAATTCCCATTCAACCTTTTGCTGAGTATCATAAAAATCAAGAATAGGATTCATCCTATCATCAGTTACAAATAAATCGGTAAGTCTTAGTGTCCCCGTATTGAAATAACTCCAAATACGAACTTGAGTCCAACGACCCGATCGAACTTTGAATACATCAAAAACTCGATTCGGAATTATGCCACCCATCAAATTTCCATCTTTTTGAAGTATATCTATTTCATCTTTCGTAGGTCGAGCGCCGATTATACCATTATCTGCTTTGTTGATTGTTGCTCGACCACCAGCTAAACTCGCTTCATTTCGTATCTCTGAATTGTCATCTGCTTTGGCATTTACTTGGGTTGAAGTAAAAATTGAAACATTCTGCTCAATAGCTAAATCCTTTAGAGCTGTCGCCATCAATGATAAAATTTCATCATTTCTAAGATTGTGTCCTCGAAATTCATTCAAAACTCCAGGAGAAATAAAAATATAATCAAAAAAGACATAACGTCGTTGGGAAAGAATTACTTCCTCTCTAACACTTAGTTTTATTTGCTCAATAGAAGGATTTGGTATTCGCATTAGTTTTAGAGTTTTATAGGTCTTGATTATATGGCGCGCGACCTCAACTCTTTTTCTTTCATCATCAGTAAGAGTATTGAACTTAAATTTAGATTCTTCTACTCCACTAAGATATGCCAAAATCATTTTTATTATTTGTTCTGGTTTCTGCTCTGTCATAATAAAAAGGACTGGCTCACACGCACCATTTTTGACCCACTTCCCATCTGCCTCACTATAGAAAAATGGAAAAGCCAATTTACACGCGTCCGCGACAGAAAGCCTTGTCTTTCCACAGCCACTAGCAAGGCTTCGTATTGTGAGAGCTCCAAGCTCTGCGCCATTTATAATTGATGAAAAAATCTCTCCATTGATTGACAGTCCAATACCTTCTTCGCTGCCAAATGCTTCAATTACATTATCAATTTCGTTCTCTAACTCCCAAGTTTGGACAGTTTCATTTTGGATATAGGATTTTTCTACATCTAATAAATTTTTCTTGACTTCTTTCAGTATATCATCTACTGAAAGATTTTTGAAGCGTTGGTTTATATCAAATGCTTTAGGTTGAGTTAGGTTTTCACAATAGATATTACTAGTGTCAAGACCCATTCGCTTGAGGTCTCTTACTAAATTGAACTTTTTTAGTTCATTATAATAATAAGGAAAATTGCCTGGCTCACTCATAAATTCAGCGTCTTGAAGATACTCAATACCGTTATTTTGAGAGAAAACTAGTTGTCCACTTGGTGTGCTTTCAAGATAACTTGAAATATCAACTGGAGTAATATGAGAAGCGCCGCCTCGATACAAGTTATCAATCGCAACAAATAAATAACGAGTAAAAGTCGAGGAGAAATCTGTGGGAGTTATTGTATATTTATCTATCTCACTCAAATATTGGGGGCGCTTCATTAGACTCCCAATAATTTGGAGTTCTGTATTCTTATCAATCATTCAATATCCTCCAAATTCCATCGAGACTTTTTCTTTTGGGATGTAGTTTTTGGCTTTTTTAGTAGAATTTTTTGCTGAGACTCTCGTTGTTTGATTTGTTCTTCAATTCCGGCCAAAGTCCCTCGTTCATTATTCTCTCTTTGTTTCCAATAAGTAGTAGCTTCTTCATATATAAAGGGGACAATTCCTAGCCCTCCATGGCCCTTTGACCAGTCTCCATTCCTAACCTCATAGAAATATTTTAGTGTATAAAAAATGCCTTTATAAGTTCCAATTTTATCTTTTTCGACGAATTTTTTCAACTGAGCTTCACAAAGATGATAGTCATAAGAAACTTTTAGGTCGTGCGCGATAAAATCATAAATACGTTTTTTCCAATCTTTATCTTTTAGAATATTTCCTTTCTTTAGATTTTCATAACAAGATTTGTGATAGTACCATCCTTTAGATGGCATTACCCACTCTATATCCGCGCCAGATAGTTGTGCATCAAATCTTTCCTTGCAGGCACGGCAGGTAACTAAATGTTTTGCCATTTATATCCCTCCAATCTTATTATATTATATCACATTTTTCCAAAAATGTCAAAAAAGAGGTAGGATTTCTCCTACCTCTAATTTAATTTTATGAATTACATCGCACGCAAATCCATGACAGCGAGCTGTAAAAGAGAGACTTGATCTTCGGTAACCTCCGACAGTTTTAGCTTTCGTCCAAATACCATCTCTACCTTTTTAGACATGGCACGAACTACCGCTTCCTTATCTTCATCTGTTTTAGCGTTATTTACCTTAGTGGTCCAAATCTCACGAGCTTCAGCCATTAGAGCATTGAAGTCGAGTTTTTCTTCTTCTTTTGCCACTTCAAAAGGCTTATCAGAAACCTTGATTCCATCTTTTTGCTCTGCCATAGTAATTGCATCGTCGATAGCTTTTACTAACTCATCATAGCCAAAGGGAATCTTTGGTGCCATATACTTGAATCGACTACCAGCAAAAAGAGTCGGAGTCTCACGAGTATATAGCCAGCGTTTTGCTTCTCCATCAACATACTCAGTTCCGATGTAACCAATAACATCAACAAGAGAGTTACAAATTTCTGCTGCGCGCTTAGGAAGGTCAGGGCTAATAATCTCAACTTCACTTCCATCAGCTCGTTTTTCAATTCTTGAAACACTGTGAGCCAGCAATACAACGCCGTAGCCAAGAAGAGTAATCTTTCGAAGAGTAGCCTCAAACTCTTTCTTACACTGTGAATACCCTGAACCCCATGCAATGTCGGAGATCTTTGTTACGCCATTCTGAGAACAGATAAAACTTTCAACATAGTCCCAGGCGATAGAGGCAGTATCAAAGATAATAGTATCAAAACGTTCTCTTACTTCGGGTTTTTCGAGCTGACGAAGCACTAACTTCACATCAGCCCATTTTGTGATGTCTTGGGCGATAATTCCACCAATCGCATTATAACCTTTCTCAAAAGCCAATAGTAGACTCTTTGGAAAAGAAGCCGCGGCGGTAGTCTTACCACTTTTCAATTATGTTATCGTAAAGGTTTTTTATCCTCTACTTCTTACATTTCTTATTTATGTAAGTTCAGCATATCTTTTCACCTTTACACTAAAGGTGGGTAGTCTCGTGGGGATTTATTTCTTCAAATTTCGAGTCAATAATTGTTCATATTTCTCTCTTTTTCTTGAGAGGCACCAACAATTATCATAATACAAAATATCATAAATTTGTCTTGTTGGAACAGAAGAATATTGAAAATAATATAAAGTGTGAACTCTTTGTGTTTGCATAATACAAGCTCTAGGAACTCCTTTTTCTTCCAAAAAATCTACTATTGTTTCAAGAACCTCTTTTGTCGCTGAACACATTTGAAATCTAATAGCAGAAGAGCCAGCAGAGGAAATACTTCCATCTCCATCAAAATAGCCCCTAATAAAATCTCTCCAATATTTCTTATCCAAATTCTTTGGAAAAGAAAAGGTAAAAGTTTTCTGTGGTACGATATTGTATTCTGCCAATTTCTTTTTTATATGTTCAGAAGTAAAAGCCCAAGTTGAAGTTTCAAAACCTTCTTGGGTTAGATAGTCTTTTACTGGTCTTCCACCAACTTCTTTTTGGAATTCTAAAAGAATATCCTTATCAATAGAACTAAGAGAAAGCTTTATTTCATTACTATTTTTTCTAACTGTTCCATCTGAAGCTAAAAATCCTAAAAGATAAGCCATTCGTTCATTTTCTATATCAAAGTAATTATCATTTACTAAATATTTTCTTTGATTTTGAGGAGACTGTCGAATAGCCTCGCTTGCTGTTCGATATAATCCATATTTTTGCAAGCATCTTCGAACAACATCTTGGCCACTTGAAATAGCCTTGCAGCATAAATCTGCTCTCCCAGTCTCTCGGTAAGTTTTACAAACTAGGTCTTCCTCTTCTTTAGACAAAATTCTCATATTTTTTAGATTTGGTTTTCCCTTTTCTTTTTTTCTAGAATGGTCTATTCCTTGAGCATCTAATAGCTTTGAAACAGTATAATAAGAAGTATGATACTTTTCAAAAATTTCTACAAGTTTTAAGCCATTTTTATAATCATTTACAATATTTTCTTTAGTTTGAGTATCCACACTGAATCCTCCTCTTTCTTTGAAGTTTATTATCCCTATGCGTTGCGCGTGTTAGGACTTTTACACACTAACTTCCGCTCTGATTCCCATCTCAGGGTTCCAGTTTTTTACTACCTTATCTCTAAATATCACTACTTAGAGGCCCAAAACTTTAGGCTTGCCATAGAGCATCACGTATTTCCCTTTCAAATTTCGAGATACCACATTAGGTTGTAAGGAAAGTAAATCAATAGCCATAACTATTTACCTCCTTAAAATCCCATGTCGTCTCCTGCTAAACGAGAAGTAGTCGGCGCAGGAGTCTTCATCTCACCCTTTACTTTGTTCATATCCTTAGCCTTCTGGGCCTCCAAACGAGCCTTACGTTCCTTCATTGCTTGTGCGAGGTCCTCAACATCAAAAGCCTGCTCACCCTCTAGAGCACTCTGAGAACCACCAGTAATTAGTAGCTCACTAATACTACGGGTACGAGTCTTTTCAATGGCTTCACCAAAATCTACATCTTCAATATAAGTCTCAGTAGTAGAGGTAAAGTTCAAACGACCATTAGCCTTGAAGGTATAGTCAGGCTCCCAATATTGAGTAATAGCATTGATAACATTAGGATTAGAGGCATATAGCTTCACTACTTCAACTTGCTTATTCCAATTAGGAACAATGGCAGTAATTTCTAGCTTCTTTGGCTCAACCTCAATACCTTCCTTATCAACAACATAATTGATATTAGAAACAGCAAAAGTTAGAGAGAAACTAGCTTCGGGCTTGAAATCACCAGTAGCCTTACCAACAAAAGAAGCGCTAATACGGGGAGAACTTACAAAACGACCGTCCTTGGAAAAGAACTCGTTCATCTTGATTTTTGCACCAGTAATACGAATCTTATCAGCACCTTCGCGCCCACCGGCAGAAGCAATAGACATAAACTCTTCCTTAACACGCTGAATGCTTTCATAGGAGGGATTCAGACCTCCATCCTTCTTATACTTTTGACTAAAAAGATGGACAGGGATTTCAAGATGTAGAGGAATAGCATTTACGACTTGCTCAACAAGTACCTTAATAGTTCCTCCAATTGTCTCGATTGTCTCGCCATTCTTGACAAAAGAACCATACTTCAAATCAGTTTCACTTAATAGACCTTCAATACGAACACGATTTTCGGCTTCATGTAGCATAAATTTTTCTCCTTTTTACATTTACAATAATTACTTTGGTTCTTTCATAAAAAGGTAGGAGGAAATTCCTCCTACCAAATTACTAAAATAAATTACTCAGCGTCGTCGCTGGGTACAAATGTAGCGCCGGCATCAGTTAGATTTACATAAACTACGGGCTTCTCAGCGCCCTCAACCTCTACCTTCTCACGCTCAACTAGACCCTTCTTCTGTAGGTCAGTTACATTAGCACCTACGGAACGAGAAGGGCGACCGATAGCATTACAAATCTCATCAATAGAGACATGGCCACCTGCATTCTTCACATAATCAAATACGCTCTGGCTCTTTTCTGTTAGCTTCATAATTTTTTTCTCCTTTTACATATAAATTATTTTATTATTAGATGAGTAAAGGTTTCATGCCTCTCTCAACTTTCTATAAATATTATAGCTAAAATTTACAAAACTTTCAAACTTTCAAACTTTCAAACTTTCAAACTTAGAAATTTTGGATTTTTATTACTTTTGAATTTTCTCCTAATTTTAGAGTCTTGACTCCTTGCGTACCACGACTTAATACAGGAATTTCCTCAGCTTTCACTCGAATTTGGGTAGTAGAAGATACAACTAAAATATCATTAAGGTCAATAATCGGTAGAAAGTCGCAGAGATTATCTGCTCTTTGAATCTTTACTCCTTTGGTCGCCCGTCCAGTAATTTTGAATTCGTTTATATCAGTCCGCTTTGAATACCCATCTTCACTCACAGAGAGGATTTCTCTTGTTTCTTTAGGAATGACTCGTCCAGAAACAACCTTATCTCCTTCATTTAGCTTGATACCTACAACCCCTCGTGCCACTCTACCAATAGGTCTAATATCTTTAGTTTCGATAATGATAAAGTTTCCTTCCTCAGTAAGAATACCGACTCTTTCATCTTTCAAAATAAGAATAGAAGCAATTAAATCATCATCATCCAACTTTAGGGCCTGAACACCAGTGTTCCTTCGTAAATTATACTCAGAAAGCGCTGACTTCTTTAAAATTCCATTCTTTGTAAGAAAGAGAATATTTGAGGATTCCGTGTCTTTAGAAAGAATTGTAGCTGATTTTATTTCATCATCTCCATTGATGGGTAGAAGTGAATTTAGATATTGCTTTTCTCCAATATTGAATTCTCCTATCTTCAAATGGTAAAAAGCACCGCGCTGTGTGAAAAAGAGAACTTCATCTGTATTGTTTCCAATTAGAGTATCAACTACAAACTCTCCTTTATCAAGCTTGAACTTTGAACCCACACCATTTCTTCGTTGAGAATAAAGTGTAGAAGTTTCGCTAACAAATACAGCTCCCTCATTTGTGAAAGAAAGAGACAGTTGCTTTTGCTCGATTGTTTCTTCATCATTTGAAATATTCAAAATTTTGGTACGACGTTCATCACCGAATTTTTCAGCAACCTCGCGCAATCCTTTTTCAATTTCTTTCTTCAAAAGATTTTCATCATTAAGAATGGCTTCAATTCGTGCCGCTTCGTTTTCAAGTTCGGTTTTTTCGTTACAAAGCTTGTTAATATCGAGCTTACTCAACTTAGAAAGCTTCAGGTCAAGAATTGCCTTGGCCTGTACTTCATCAATAGATAAGAGTACGCGCAGCGCTTCATTCGCGGCAGCGGACGAAGCAGAAGTTTTAATTGTCTGAACTACTTCATCAATTGCGTCATACGCTTTGAGCAAACCCTCGATAATATGGATACGCGCTTTAATCTTCTTAAGGTCAAACTCAAAACTACGTCGATAAACCAATTCTTCGTGATTAAGATGGGTAAGAAGCAAATCTTTCCAGCCAAATACCTTAGGGAATCTACCGTTCTCAAGCATCGTCATATTAATACTATAATGGTACTGGAGTGAAGTATTTTTATAAAGATATTTCAGTACTTTGTCGGGATTTGCATTTTTTGCTAAATAAATCTTGATAAGAGGGGTCGCGCCAGTGAGGTCATTGAAACGATCAACACCAGGGTTATCTTCTGCTTCAAGAATTGCTTCAAGTTCACCACAAATAGTATTGGTATAAACACTATAAGGAATTTCCTTAACAATTAAACAACGCTCTTTATTATCATATTCAACTACAGAACGAAGCTTACAGGCAAAACCATTACCATTTTTAAGACTTTCTTTTACAGTGCTTTCGTTTAGGAGATATGCACCAGTTGCGAAGTCAGGCGCGCAAAAAATCTCTTCAAAGTTGACCTCTGGATTCCAAAGGAGTTTTATAAGTGCTTCATTAACTTCGCGCAGATTAAATTGGGGAATTGAACTTGCAAGACCTACACCAATACCTTGGCTACCATTTACAATATTGAAGAAACCTTTGGTTGGAAGAACTGCCGGATATTGTTCGGTATCATCATAGTTATCACGCCATTCTTTAATGGTATCCTTATCAATATCAGCAAAAAGATAGTTCGCCAATTCAGAAAGTCGTGCGCTTGTATAGCGAGGTGCCGCCCAATTTCCAGACTCCATCAAGTTACCAAAAGAACCTTCAACTTCAATAAGGGGGTACCTCATAGCAAAAGGTTGACCAGCACGCATAATTACACCTTCACAGGAACTATCGCCATGAATATACATACGCATCGCACTACCGATACCTTTTAGAGTCTTCTTAAAAGGCTTGCTATGAGTAAACTTATCCGTATAAAGACAATAAAAAATCTGCCGTGCAGAAGGCTTCAGACAATCGCGCACATCAACAAGCGCACGACTCTGTAAAACTGCGCCGGCATATTGAGTAAACGACTCTTCAATAATAGGAGTTAAGTTCATTTAATTCTCTCCTTTCTTTCATTTTATATAAATATTATATCAAAAAAAGAAGAGAAAATCAAATTTCCTCTTCTCATACTTATTTTAAATTTTTAACTCTTCAAAAATTAAGTCTTGAGGTAAGAAATCTCTACATAGATAAAAACTACCAAAGCTGACGCCTTTTTGAATTTCTTTGGTTTTTTGATCTTTAAAGTAATTGATGCGCTTATCAAAGATTAGTGCCTGGCAATCTTTCATATAAGGAAAACGTTTTTGTCCCTGAAGTGTCGGGATAGGTAGAAGCATAGCATAAGGATGATTAAGTTCAAAAAGTCTTTTTAAGATTTCGTCTTTTATGCTGAAGGGTGGATTTGAAATTATATAGTCGTATACTTCTTCTGGCTCCCAATAAAAAAAGTTTTTGCCTTCATCAATATGAGAATGAATAACTTTATGTCCTTTTTGTTTAATTAGTTTAACAAATTCACTTTCTTCGGTATCAAAGGGACACCAGATTGTATAGCTAGGCTTATTCCCTCTATCTATGTATTTTAAAATTGGCTGAACTGCATAAGCTGGAGTATAAACTTCATCTGAAGCCTTATCAGTTTTTGCGGTTAAATATCCTTTATTTAGTGCCATTAAGCTCCTCCTCAAAAATATAATCACAGCCCTTTATACTTTTTATGTATTCAAGCATATCTCTATATTCTGGTTTTTTAAACCAATCATTGAAAATATAGGTATAATAAACTTCTCTCGCGCCAATGGCAGCACCAATTTTTCTGAATTCATGGATTTTGAATCCACAAGTCTGGGGTTTTTCATCAGCACTTCCTGCGGTTTGTTGATATTTTTTTTCATAAATATACAGAATTTTTTCTTCTTCATTATAATAAGCTTCATCGGGAAGCAACTTTTTGGAAATAATATCTTTATATTCGATATTTTTTTCTTTTAGATATCTGTAAAGATTATGTTTGGTCAAATTAATACCTTTCTTGTTTACTTTTATTTTTTCTTCAAAAATTAGACCAGTGCTAGTATCCCTTGAAGCATGAGTCATTTTACTTTTCCCCTTTCAATTTATATAAACATTATATCAAAAAAAGAGAGGAAAATCAAATTTCCTCTCTTCTTATTTATTCCCTTATTTCGCTAAAGTCTACGTTTTTAAAGATAAATTCAGTTCTAGGTTCAACATCTTTGCCCATTAAATCTTCGAGCAGATAGATTGCCTCTTCGGTAGGTTCAAGCACATCCATTCGCTGATTTTCACCAAACATAGAGTTACGAGCTTGTGTTTCTGAAAGAGCACCTAATCCCTTAGCACGGGTGACTTCCCCTTTAACTTTTCCTCTCACTTTATTAAAATCTTCATCAGTAAAATAATAAATTTCATTTTTACCACTCTTTACAATATAAAGTGGAGCGCGGAGCCAACAGAGTCTTCCCTCTTCAAGAAACTGTGGCGCAAGATAACGCAAAGCTGCCGTAATTAACAAACCTATATGATAGCCGTCGCTATCGGAATCGACACAGATGGCGATTCGACCATATCTAAGCTTTTTCGCATCATATTTGCCAGGTGTAATATTCATAGCACTCAAAAGCAACTTAATTTCCTCATTTTGGAAAATCTTTTCATCAGGATGCGCTAGACAGTTAAGTATCTTACCACGAATAGCAAGAATACCATACTTAGTAATATCTCTCGCAATTGCCATAGAGGCCGCAGCAGAGTTACCCTCTACAATAAGCAGAGTAGACTTCTCACCGAGAAACTCCGCATCCTTCAATTTATCACTCGCAAAAACTTTTTTGCGTTGATTCTTCTCAACTTCTTTACCTGCTTCAAGAACCTGGCGACGTGCTTTCTCAGCTACCTGCTCAGCCTTAGCTTCCTTTGTGAGAAGTTCCATTACTTTTTCAAATTCATCAGAATGCTTTCGTTCAAACTCCTCTAACATTTGCCCCGTCGCGCGCTGACAAAGCCCACGGAGTATAGGATTATTTACTTTTGTCTTTGTTTGGTCGCTAAAACTCGGCTGAGGAACTTTACAGCTAACAGCATAGAATAATCCTTTTCGAAGTATATCAGGAGAAACTTCACCTTTGATTTTTTTCTTGAAGTAATTAGTTAGTGCAGTTTTGACTCCTGTTAGACTCGTTCCGCCGGCAGTGTTTTCAAGACCATTGGTAAAAACGTGCCATTCCTCATTTCTACTACTAGTCCAACACATTACAATTTCAGCTTCAACATCATTTTCCTTCATTGTAATATGAAGAGGAGTTTTATTTAGAGGCTTGTTAGCACAAGTTTTCATAAAGTCTAAAAGCCCATTTTTAGCTTGATATTGAACTGTTTCTTCCTCTCCCTTTTTGTGGTTATTCAAAATAAAAGTCAAAAATGGATAGAGATATGACCAATTCCGGCACATTTCTTTTATGTCGCAAAATTTGAGGTCAATTGGTTCGAGATTATAGACTTCTTGAGATGGGGTAAAATCAACAAAAGTTCCTCGACTATTTGAGCTACCAGTTGTAAGTGAAACCTTTTGTCCTTCTTTTAGGACTAATTCACACTGCTTTCCATCTCTCATTGATACCGCGCGGAAGGTATCACTCGATAAGGCTGTCCCTTTTGCCCCAATGCCATTGAGTCCTCCCACGTTTTGGTAAATTTTATTATTGAATTTTCCTCCACTATGCGGAAGGGTATATATTGCTTCAAGGGCGTCAACGCCATCCTCTCGCAGACCGAAAGGACATCCCCTTCCATTGTCTAGGACCGTTATTCGGTTTCCATCATAAAGGTCAACAACAATACGATTGCAGAATCCCATTGTGGCTTCATCTATACTATTTGTGATGATTTCACGCACACATTGAAGCACTCCTTGATTGTCTGCGCTACCCATATACATTGCTACACGGGTTCTAACCGCATCTCTGAAACTCAAAGTTTCAATAGAGTTAGCATCATAGCTCAAATTTTTCCAACTCCTTTCTACATTTATAATAATATTATATAACAAAATAGAGGAGAAATCAAATTCTCCTCTACTTAAAATTCTCTTTTAAAATTGCTACTAATACTGGAACGCCGATTGAATTTCCAATTTGCTTATATAATTGAGCATTAGATAAATAAGAGACCTTGTCAAAATCATCATCCGTAAATCCCATTAAACGCCAGCATTCTCTTGGAGTAAGTTTTCTTACTTCTCCATTGTCTAAAATTTTTGGCTCTCGATGTCCCCCCTGCATTGTGGTAAGAGTTGGGCACATCCCATCAATAGCATAAACTCGTTTAATACTATCGGTAGCTTTCATTTCAAGGTTCCCAATTTGATGAAGCCCACTTTTTTGATTTTTCCCCTTATCTTCAAATACAAATGGTTTATTCATGTAATATTTTCTATCAACTGTTGACTCTAAAAAATCTCTAAGGCATTTATTTGTTAATTTTCCCTCTGGTATTTTAGGGTCATTAACTAAAGAAGAAAAACAAAAAAGTCTTTCTCTGTTTTGAGGAATTCCAAAATTATTCAAATTCAAAATACCATAGGAGCTTTTATATCCTAATTCTCGTAAATAACTAAGATATTTCTCAAAATTTTGCTTATGTGTTGGCCCAATAAGGTTTTTTACATTTTCCATCAATAGGTAGGTTGGTTTTTTTTCTCTTATTATTCTTAAAGCTTGCCAAAGCAAAGAGGAACGGGTTCCACTATTTTCATCTAATCCATTTTGTTTACCTGCTATACTAATATCTTGACAAGGAAACCCAAAAATCAGCATATCAAAATCGGGCAAATTTGAAGAATCAATTTGACTAATATCTCCATAATTCTTTGTCTCACCATATAAAGAATTATAACTTTGAATAGCAAATTTATCTATTTCGCTAATTCCAATAACATCAAAGGGAATATGAGAGTCTATAAAAGCTTTTCTAATAGCTCCAATTCCAGCAAATAACTCAAATATTTTTATCAATAATTCTATCCTCCTTAAAAGAGAAGGTCATAAAAGGGACAATTTCCATTTCATGACACTTTTTTAGCAAACTAAATCTCGGACGACGCCCTTGCAAACACTGCTCAGCAAATGTCTGAGTTTTATTTACATAAATATCTTGAATATTTTTATCAAAAAGGTAAATTTCAACTGTATCGTTTTCACAAATAAAGTGCATTAGAACTAACTTATCCCATTCGCTTTTAGGCCCAAAAGAAGTAGGTCCTCCTTCTTCATTTTTCGATAAGGTAGAGACTGCTTTAATTTGATAGGACGTTCCATTTTCATCCACGCAATCAAAAGAAGAATGACACTTAAACTTTTTGTTGTTTGTCCGACAAGCATTAAAAAGAATGCAAGCCAGTCCTTCACTAATAATCTCGGGTAGATTAGTCCGCCGACTTTCAAGAGACATAATTTCTTCATTTAGCTGTTTATAAGAATATAAATTTTTTTGAGCTTCTGATAATCAATTTCATCAAAATAGTCTCCTGTACCATAATATTTTTCACCATTTTCAATAACAAAAATATTCTTTTTTACCATTATTGTTCCTCTTTTCTTTTTTTATTATAATAATATTATATCCCAAAACTCCAAAAATATCAAATTTCCTAAAACTAACTTCCAAAAATCTACTTATAAATACAAAGGAGAAACATTATGACATCCAAAGAAGTAATTAAAAGTGTAAAAAACTACGTACTTGTTGGCAAAAAACCTCCAAGTATTAGATACTTTACTAAATAATGTAGCAATCGGCGCCGTCGCAGAGGTTCCACCAACAACTGAAGATAAGAAAGAAGAAGGAGAGGTCTAAAACCTCTCTCTTTTTCTATCATTTTTATACTTATCAATTATAGCTGCTATATCCTGAATACAAGTATCACAAAGACAAAACGCTCTTGGAACTACTTCTTTTTCGCTAAAAATTTCGGTATCTCCGCGAATCAGTGTACCTTCCTCCCAAACTGGAAGATACCAAGCATTAAAGAAAGTTGGATTAGGAATGTAAGTTTCACAAAAATCACAAAAAGTTTTAGTCATCTTTTTCCTCCACCCAAGAGAGCCAGCGCATTACCAAGTCTTTGTCACTAATATTACAAAGCCCATAAGGACAGTCCTCGTTCATTTCACAAAAACTTACGAGACTTCCATCATAGTCCTCTGTGTCTTGACAATTATTACAAAAAGTATCCACCATCCACTGGTCATAAACTGTACCTTCAAGCGCCATTTGTTCAGATAGAAATTCTGCCATTTCTTCCATTGAAAGATTTTTGAGTTTTTCAAAATTTGAAAGATTCATTCATTCGTCTCCTTTCCAAATCTATATTCATATTTGGTATACATAATTTTAGGCACACTAACCATTGGAGCAATAACTGTCTGGAGAAGTTTGTCAGAAATAAACTTATCTACAACTATCTTATCATATTTTTCTCCTCGAATATTGTCAGAAATTTTATTTCTAAGACGAACATAAAACCAATTACCTTGAATAGTAATATCATTTTTAGTGGTGACTATATGATAGCCTCTAAAAAAAGAAAGCCATTTTTCAATATCGTCTGAAATAATAAGAATTTTTATCAGTTGCATCACATTCAATTCTCCTCATAAATATCATCATCTTGAGAGTTAATATAAAAAGAAGCCATTGTATCATCTTTTGAGAGAAGATAATCACTTACTCGTTGGAATTAACACCTAAGAGAAATTCCAAGAACATCATCAAAATTTTCAAAGCAAGAAAAAGTAGGCAATTCGTACATCTATTTAGTTCTCCTTCCATCTTTTTATTATATTATAAAAGAAAATGAGAGAAAATCAAATTTCCTCTCATCCTCCGGCTTTCATATTCAGTTGCTTTTGCGTCCCGTACAAGTCGATATAGAATTTTTCTCTTTCACTCTGTTTATCTTTCGGAACCTCTTCTAAAATTTCAAAACTGTAATTCCAAATTCCATTCCGTGCCATATGAGTATGAAGTGTTGAACTAGCAGCTTTTTCCATACCCAGCGCAGTCTGAATATGAGCTTGCCATCTATCCTTGAAATTTACGGTTCGGCCTATATAAGCTTCCCCAGTTGGGATATAGGTAATCTTATAAATTCCTCCAACTTTTTGCCCAACAACTCTTTTTATCATTTCACTTACAGGGCGCCGAGCGATACTCTCCCATATGACTTTGGGAAGAACTTCTTTATGACTTAAACGGTTCTTCATACTATCAAGAATCTTTATATCTTCTATATCGTTTTGCGTAAGTTGGATTTTATAGAAATCTTCTTTTTCAATTAGTTCTCGTTCTCGTCGTATCGCTTCATTTACAGCATCGCGCCGACTGCGAAAATCTTCTAATTCTCTCCTCAGATATGAAAGTTCATTATTATAACTTCTTTGTTTCGCTTGGAATTCTTGTTGAGCGTTTTCTTCTAAATTTTTGTATTTTTCTTCTAAAGCCTTTCGATATGACTCATCAGTATTAGATTTTAGTTTTTGAATATTTTTTTGTTGTTTTAGTAAAAGGAAAATACCTCCTAAAATCAATAAAACTAAAACTGCTATCATATTTTTACTCCCAATTTGTAATTCTTGTACGCTTCTTTCTTTGTGGTGTCATCCATAAAACACCATCTCGCGCACGAGTAATCCCAACATAGGATACTCTACATTCTTCGGGACTCCAAAGATTCAACCCAACACAGGCTACATAATCCCATTCCAAGCCTTTCGCACTGTGTACGGTCAAAACCTTTACTGTATTTTCTTCCATTTTTTTATCTAGCTCTTCTTTTTTGAGGTCTCCCTGCTTGAAGCTATCACAAGGAATTCCGTTATCAACCAGATAATCTTTGATAGTATCGACTTGGGCATTAGTCCGTGCTAATACTGCCCATTTATAATATTTTTTACTAATATTTATCATATCTAGGATTAGTTGTTCACTATAAGGCTTCATTGCCACTGTCCCTTTAACCTGGCGTATAGCAATACTATCATCACTCATACTACATTTTTGAAGGGTGGATTTCGCAAAACGAAGAACATCAGGACAACAGCGATAATTTTCATTCATGGAATAAACTTTTGCCCCAAGTTCGTACTGATAACGCTTCAAAAGGTCAGGACGACTGCCTGCAAAGCCGTATATCGACTGTCGTAAATCAAAGACAATAAAATATTCTTTTGCGTGAAGCATTTCAAAAATAAATTTTAGTTGAATTTCATTACTATCTTGTGCTTCATCACATAAACAAATGTCGATATTCGGCGCGCATTCTGGATGCTTTTGCATTAGATGAAAAAGCCCATCGAATTTTTCGTCGTTCATATACTTTATAGCTTCTTTTACACCATTCCTAAGTAAAAGATGAGCGCAGTAAGAGTGGATGGTTCCAATAAATAAATTATCATTATTATCTACTTGAAGACGTTTTTTCATTTCTCCAGAAGCCATATTTGTAAAGGTAAAAGCTACCACACTTTTTCCTTTTTGAATACTTTGACGGACTTTTTCGGTTAGAACTTTTGTTTTTCCCGAACCGGCACTACTACTCACAAAGATAATTGGCTCTGTTGCTTCTAATATAGTATTCTGTATATTACTTAGTTCCAATTCCTTTCACCTCTTTTTTATATTATAACATTTATTTTGATAGGTGTCAATTTTTTGGAGATTCTATAAATGATTTTGACTTATAAGTAGAAACTTATAGGAGGTAAAGGAAATGGAGATGCTAACTTTGATTGTTGCACTATCTGCCGTACTTTGGTATGTAATCGACCGCGCGCATCCTCTATGGGAAAGTCTTTCCTATGGGAAGTGGATTACTCTTGTGGTTGCCGGTATTGGTTCTTTCTGCTTGGTATTTTCTTTCGGTCTAGACCTAATTTTTGCTTGCGGTCTAGTAGATAGTGTAAGTATGGCTGGTCAAATCCTAACTGGTTTTGTACTAATGTCTGGTTCTAGCGCCATTAGCGAAGTTATTGCTCGCATCAAGGGCGAAAATAAGTAAAATAGAAAGTAAAAGGGGAGAGGATTTTTGTCCTCTCCTCTTTTTTTATTGATATAATTCCTCTTCTGTAGAAACAACCAACCAAGTCTGAATTATTTTCATAATTCCATCTATAAAAGAATTGCCTCCTTGGGCATGATATTCTTTATAAACAGCACAAACAAATTCTTTATCATATTGTAATATTTTTTTATAAGGTAAATATTTATAATAAATTCCTACAATATCTTTCCTAAGCATATCATTCGAAGATTTGATAAGCATTCCTAACTTTTCATCTTGTAGACGATTTTTCTCTTCAAATGTTGTTATAATAGGAGTTAAAATTTGCTCGGCAACTTTTTCGGTTGTTTTTTGGACAATCTCTTCCTGCCTTTTCTTTTCAGCTTCGTTCTTCTTTTTCTTCATCTTTTGAAACCATTCAAAGTTTCCGCATACTTTTTCTAAAACCTGCCAAAAAAGAAAAATTAGAATGAGGATGCCCCCAAGGCTATTCGCAACTTCTTGGATAGTCAAAAGAAATCCCTCCTTTCTACTTCAAATTATAAGTAGAAACGAGGGACTTTTTCTCTATTTTTTTAGATATTCTCGATAGGCATTATCATTATGATAACGGGTTCGCGCTAAATAAGCATCATTTAGTAAGTCTTTTACTGAGGAAATTTTATCCATATCCCACCAAGGAATACAATAAAGAGGAATTTTATGAGAAAGACAGTAGCTTATTTTTTCTCTGTCTCGCTCTTGGGCTTTTAGGAAATCAGAGCGACTTTTATAAAATATTTTTGTAAATTCCGTATGCTGACGTCCTTGAACTTCTAAAAGAATATTCTTTTCAGGAAGAAAGAAGTCAAATCTATAATATCCATGGTGAAGATCACTAAAAGTTTTTTCTTTTATAAATTTGACTTTTTCCTTATTGAGAATCTCAATTACTTTTTTCTCGTAAGATGAAACTTTATACATTCTCAAAAATCCGATACCAGTCGCATTCACTCGCCATCTTATCGTCTCTTAGGCGAACAGGGCGCGGGTGTCTTAGACCATAACTATCAGCCATAACTTCCATTGCTGTAATCTCAATGACATTTCCAAGATAAGACTTCCAATTCAATAGAATTTCCTCTTCAAGTCCGCTAAGATTTCCGACTTGGACTAGTTTTCCATCTTTATAGGCTCCAATTTTTAGTGAACCTGCACCACCCAGAAAATACATTTTCGTAATTGGTTCAATAGGGTCTCCATCACTGTAGTTCTTATAGAGCGCGCCCTCGATTTTCTCACCAGTAGATAGATTTTCCCAGTACTTCCAATTCATAAGCTCTTTTCCATTATAAAGACGAGTCGGCGCGTTTGCTCCCATAATTACTACATCCAAAGTCTCTTGGAGTTCCTTTTTTACTTTGATTGTCATATGCGCGGGAGTCCGCTTGAAATAAATTGGACAGTCCTTTCGAGTAATTACTACTCCTTCTCGACCAGAGGCCAAGTAATCTTGAAGATGGTTCCACAATTCCTTCCCATTATAATACTTGGCCCACTCTACATAGGGAGAAGTAAATTGAGTAGAGATTTTCTCTAAGAGCTGAAAACGCTCAATTGCTTTTGTATCTACTAAATTCACCCCATCATAGGCACAAATATCAAAAATATAGAAATGAAGCTTTTGACCACTCTCTTGGCGAGCAATACACTTATCTTTGAGACATCCCAAAAGAGAAGTAATATTTTTTGAACCCTCATTCCCAGGAAGATAACACTCACTTAGAAGAACAGTTCCGTTAGGTAGTTGTGTCATAAAATCTTGAAGTTGGGGAACCCATTCAATTTTATTTACAGCCTCGCCTCTTACATTTTTATTGCGAGCTACCATAAAACAATTTCCATCTTCATCCTTTATGAGACGCTGATAATAGCCATCAACTTTCAAAGCACCATAGTAATCTCCACTATAAATAGCATTTACTACTTCAGACTTCCGTTTTTCCTCAGAATAAGACGCGGGAATACTCCAATACTTCATGCTTTCTGAATTGACCCAATCAATATCACCAATAAATCCCTTCATATTCTTCTCCTTTCAAAAACAAATCTGTAAATCTATTAGCAAGTTCTTCCAGTTCCTCTAAGGTTCCATTATTATAGATATAGCTATCATACTTATAATTAAAAATATCAGCATCAGCGTGATTAGATTGAGGCACTTCTTCAACATTAAATCTTCTGACTATCAAAGTCCGCGCGCCAATTCCATCCACGAATTTTTGAATTTCTTTTGGTTCTCGGCACATTATAAAGTAAAGGCACTTTTCTTCATCATACCCAAACTGCTTCCAAATTTCTTTACATCCCTTATAAGAATCAATAATATCTTTATAGGGAATATCATTCCATTGGGTCAAAATATCTTTTAGGTCTGATAAAAATTTTCTATCTTTAGGAGTCTTTTGACCATTCCAGCCACAAAACTTAGCAACTTCTTTTACTAAATCAACTGTGGAAATAATTCTACAACTATAAGGACCGACTCTTTCTTCCATTATTTTTTGAACCATTTCACAAAATGTATCTTTTCCTGACCTAGGTTAAGGAAAGCCGTTGACAACAACGACATTTCTCATTCAATCACCTCTTTTATAATTATATATAATTATACTCCTTACATATAGTCTATATAGGGCTCCTACCTATTTCTTACTCTATATCGTTTTTGTTTCTTTTTATATAAAAAGAAAATTTTCCTGCTTACAGGTTTATTTATATCACAAATCCAGATGAAAAGCAAATTTTAGATTGATTTTCGGGCTTCTACGGCCAACTTATCAACTTCACTGTTCCAATCTTTTGTCCCCGTATGTCCTTTTACTTTTTCAAAAATAAAATTAGTATTTTCGAAGAATGGAATAAGTTGAAGCCATAATGTCTTATTAGCAACTGGTTCTTTTTTAGAATTTTTCCATCCATTCTTTTGCCAATTTCTATACCACTTTTGAGTATAACAATTATGACAGTAAGCACTGTCAGTTCGAATTGTAATTTTTTCAAGTGGATAGAATTCCTTTGCCCATATACACCCTTCAATAATCGCTATCAATTCGCAGATATTATTTGTAGCTTCAGGAATCGGCATTTTCCATTCATAAATTTTTTCTTCATTCTTCACCGCAATAAAACTTGAACCACCAGGGCCAGGATTCCCACTACAGGCGCCGTCAGTATAAATATAAATCACTTATAATATTCCTCCCAAATTTCATCTGGTGTAGCTTCAATTTCTGTAAAGGTAAAATCCAAAAACTTCTCAATATCGATTCCATCGGAAAAAGACCTCGCGCGCTTAGTACGCCGAATGTCTTTGGGGGAAAAAAGATGCTTCCAAAAACCCATTCCTAAAATAATTTTTTCATTATTATTGATATTACTCACGAGGCGCGCGACCTCAAAAATATACATATGACTATGATTAGTGGGGTTAAAATTTTTGAGTTCGATTTTATTATCGTGCCGTTTTGCGTAGGACATTAGGTTTGTAGCTGTTCTGCTCACAGCTAAATCATACATTTGAAAATCTGTCATAATATTTCTCCTTTTACTTTTTATATTATAATTATATAATAAAATAGCCAAAAATTCAAATTTATTATATGCTAATTTGACTTTTGATAAAATTTGTGTTATTTACGGGCGTGCGCGCGTTTTATATAAAGATATAAGAAAAATTTGATTTTTTAGATTTTTTGAGGTATAATTTTTATAGAAATGAAAGGAGTTGAAAAATATGCGAGTTTCACCAGATGATATTATTAGATTCAACGATTTGTATTTGGAGCTAAAGACTTACGCTGGAGTAGCGAGAGAAACAGGATTCTCTGCTTCAACGGTAAAGAAATATATTATAAAGGATTATACCCCTGTTGAAAAGGTAGAGACACAGAAGTTCAGTGGAGAACTTCCTGAATTTGCGCCTGAGATTTTTCGCAAGCAGGATTGGACTTCTTTTTTGGATATGACCGAGGCAGAGTATGATGAAGTAAAAGAACTATGGAAGGAGATGTCTCTATGAAGAAATATTTTTACTTAGAGGAAAGTCCTTATATGAAGACCTATCAAGCTATCTATCTCAATCATGGGAACTTTCCTTTTGAGGGAAAGGTTTATGGTTCTTTCAATCTGATGCCGGCGCGCCTTTTGGGCTTGACTTATGCTCAGTATCTTCGTTTTTGTAGGGATGTACTCGGCGCGACCTTGGTAGGAAAAAATAGTAAGTATCCGGTAGCTTATTTTCGTCTTACTCCGGAAGTTCAGCAGTTTGTAAAACTTTTGAATAAGCGAGCTGAAATGGCCGTTTTTGAGCATGACCATCCTTATGATTTGGAAGTAAAATTGGATGGAACAATTGTGAAAAAAGGAGAAGATGAATGATTTTTTCTATTGATAAGTTAGCAAAAACTGATGACTATAGAGGTTATAAGAAGCTTATAGAAAGAACAAATTTCCCAAAAGAGCCAATGGAACTCATAGATGCTATGGGATGGGTTCAGAGCCACTCTTCAAATGAAGAAAAAGTATTGTTTTCAAAATTATTTAGCGACTGGCGCACTTATGTAGGAATGGAGCCTCTTGAAGTAGAGAAATTTGAAGAAGTTTTTGAAATTACGAACAGTCAGGTGATTTTGAGTAGTTTTTATATAGATTCGAGTTCAATAGTTCAAGATAGTGAGAACGTATTTAACTCGAAGTATGTTGCTTTTAGTAAAGATGTAAGGAATAGTGAGAGAGTCTATTCTTCAACAAGTGTAGAGGATAGTCGATATATTAATGTTTCTCTTAATGTATTTGGTAGTTTCGAGGTTAATAATTCCTCAAAGATAAAATATAGTTGGAATGTTTTCAATAGTGATGAAATTTCAAATTGCTATGGAGTTTATTCTTGTGAAAAGGTAGAATATAGTTTTGGGATTTTTAATATTTCTACTGGTAAAGAGATTTATTTTTCTACTGATTTGGAGAATTGTTCTTATTGTCTTTTTTGTAGCGAGTTAAAAAATAAAAAGTTTTGTCTTTTCAACCAGGAGATTGACTCAAAAGATTGGTTTGTGATAAAAGAGTTATTATTGAATGAATGGTCAGAGGAAGACAAGAACCTTTATAAAATTATTTCTTTTGAAGATGATGATAAGGAATGGTATGGTTTTAAGACTTTTAATTATAGTGCTAGTCTTTCTTATGTAGCTCAGAGAGATTTCTTTCAAGGGCTTTCTTCAAAATTCTTGAAGTATATTCGTTCTATGCCTTATTATAATGAGTGGCTTCTTTATCAAATTACTATGAATCCAAAAATTTTAGAAGAATAATAATTTGAATTTTTTTCTAAAATAAAGTATTATATATTTGTAAAGCTTGAGAGGAGAACTTACTTAGAGATACCAAAAGTCAAAGCTCTCTTTGGAAGCTTTTGGGAGAGGCGGATGCGTCCAAGTCTTCCTTATCCCCAACTAGCTCAGTTGGTTAGAGCACCCAACTTCATCGTATAGTTTAAAAGTAAAATAACTGTTCTAGTCAGAAGATGTAAGGGCAGGACTTACTACGATGACCAATAATTGGGAGGTCCTGTGTTCAACTCACAGGTTGGGGACCATTTTATGCTGGATTAGCTCAGTTGGTAGAGCGCGTGATTTGTAATCTCGAGGCCAAGGGTTCGAGCCCCTTATCCAGCTCCACTATTTGCAGAGTAAACTCAGGAGGTCTGAGGCTCGCCTGCTAAGCGATGCGTACTGAAAGGTATCAGCTTCGAATGCTGTGCTCTGCGCCATTTATTTTTACAAAGAGGAGGAATACTATGGATATTGATGATTTGATTTTCGAGTCAGAATATGACCAGAAGAAACACAGTACAAAGTAAAACTTGGATAATACATAAAAGTATTATCCCTATTTTATATAGGGAGTTAGTGGACAAGTGGACACAATCGGCTTTGACCCGATAGAAAAAGGAGCGTTACCTTTACTCCCTGCCACTAAAAAAATTTGAAATTTCTATAAAAATAATATATACTTTTTATAGAAAATGAGAAAGGAGATATAAAAATGTCTCAATATCTAAATATTTTTTTGAAGTCAGATGGGAAGTTTATTCCTATCAAAGACTATTCTCGTTCTACTTATCTTTATGATGAATTCCATGCTCCTTATGAAAAGATTTGTGAATATAAGGCAGAAAGACTTCGTGAAATTGGCGCGCGTCTTGAAAGCCGGGCCAATGACACTAAGAAATATATCCAGAAATTGGAGAGTTTGATTGCTCTTATTCCTAATTTCCAAGGACAGGAGATGGAGGAGAAGATTTCTGCTATTTTGGATTATGAGTCTCAAATCGAGGAGGGAGAAGAAGAGTTGAAGATTCTTTATTCCCAAAGTTCTGTTTGTTATTTTTTAGCAAGCGTTGCAGAAGATTATGTTCCTGTTTATGCGGGAGTTGAAATCGCTGACCCGACAGACAAAGATATAATTTGAAAAAGTTAGAAAAATTATATATAATATATATAGAAAGTTGAGAGGAGAATAAAAATGATTCAGAGAGATAAGCTTCATTACGAAAATCGTCTGGCTCGTCTTATGACTAATCCTGTCGAAAATGCCAATCTTATTCGTAAGGTTCGGCGCCATCTGCGAAAACAAAAGTAAATAAATATGCCGGCGTACTCAAGTGGCTGAAGAGATTTGTCTTGAAAACAAAGAGGGGTGTAAAAGCTCGCGAGCGTTCGAATCGTTCCGCCGGCGCCAGAGAGCAAGTGTGAGAAAGTTCTATATGTATTACTGCTCTATAATCAGACTAATAGGCAATGTATCCATGGATATGTCTAAAAGTAAGTATCTCGTAGTTCAGTTCACAGAGAATCTTAAAGAGTGTGAACACAATATGGCCCATTGGTGAAGAAGAGTATCACGCTTGCCTGTCACGCAAGAGGACACCAGTTCAAGTCTGGTATGGGTCGCCATTTGGGAGCGTAGCTCAGTTGGTTAGAGCGCATGACTGTTAATCATGATGTCGAAGGTTCAAGTCCTTCTGTTCCCGCCAATATAGGGGCGAATGTTCCAAGGAGGCGAGGCGGTCTCCAAAACCGCTTGGGTGGGTTCGATTCCCAACCGTCCCTGCCATATACCTCATTAGCTCAGTTGAATAGAGCAATGGTCTTCTAAGCCATGTGTCGTTGGTTTGAATCCAACATGGGGTACCATATGCGCCAATAACTCAGCTGGTAGAGTAACGCCCTTTTCACACAGAAGAAGAAAGTATTTTTCCAGGAGGTGAATTAAGTGCTAAACACTCATTTCCAAGGTGAAATTACTGAACTCCAAGTTGCTGAATCGTTTTTAGCATTGGGATATCAAGTGTGTAAGCCTTTGGTATCTGATAGTCGTTATGATTTTATCGTTGATATCAACCATCAGTTATATCGTATTCAAGTAAAGACATCGTCATTGAGTGAAGATGAAGATTATATTGAGTTTAAAACTCAATCCTCTCATACAAATACTCAAAAGACAGTATATCAATCTTATTCTGCGGACGACATTGATTATTTTGCTACAATGCACAATCATCAGTGCTATCTCGTTCCAGTTGATAAGGCTGGTAGTCGTTCTTGTAGATTGCGTTTAAAGCCTACAAAGAATGGTCAGACTAAGAATATCAATTTCGCAAAAGATTTCAAACTTGAAGATACTTTCATCGAATGACTGAAAAAGGCGTGAGTCGAGGGTTCGAGTCCCTCTTGGCGCACCATCTAACAACAAAAAGAAAACTTGAAAGTTTTCTAAAAATAATATATAATATATACATAAAGTTGAGAAAGGAGTAAGAAATGAATTCCAATACCAATTCACCTAAAAAGATGACTCCTTCCCAACTTGAAGGATGGCTTGCAATTCGTAAGAAATGCGCCCCTCAGAAGTCTAAGAAAGCCTATACTCGTAAAGAAAAGCACAAACAAAAATTTGAAAAATCCCAAGATATTTAGTATAATATATATAGAAAGTCGGGAGAGGAACTTCAAACTTATTCCTTTCTTTTGAAGATTCCTCTCCCACCAAGCTCGTAATGCGACTTATCAATTTTTATTGATAAACGGTCCCAAGTCCGTGAAAACGCAGAGGGCGAGACTAATAGCGAGGATATATTAGCGCTGATATAACCTCCAAATTTTCGGAGTCAGGAACCTCTTGAACGAAAGTAGTTCAATATACACTTAGTCCCAGTTATGGATAGCGTCCATAGGAACACCATTTATAAAGATACGCCTGGGAGATGGAGAAAGAAAATTGTTGGTCTTAAAAATATGGGGGTATGGTGGAATCGGTCTACACAGCAGACTCAAAATCTGTGCTTCGGCATACCAGTTCGAATCTGGTTACCCCTACCATATGCGGATGTAGTATAAAGGAAGTATATCAGTTTTCCAAACTGATGGTGCGATATCGTAATTCGTCATCCGCTCCAAAGGATTGTCTCGTCCTTAGTCAAAAAGAGACTATTTAGAAAGTTCGAATAAACTTTCCGTTTCCTATTTATGAAGAAAATAGGGTCCTTTCCGGTGGCGACAAGTAGAACTGGCGTTGGGAGTCATCGAAAAACTTCCCCATAGTTAGTGGGAGCTAACTCGCAAGCAGTAGAAAGCATCTTGTGTGAATTTGAGGCTTTCTCGGCATGGTCACCTGGTCGTTAGAGTAGATTGACTATCTATTCGCTGGTGGCTTGAAAGACTCTTTTCTAATTTCTTTGAGGGCGTGGTGTCGAAAAATTAGACGAAAGTGGAGCTATCGTATAATAGGTCGCCTTGGACTGCTCACTATTATAATTGCTGATAAATGCGGGAAGGCACTCGCAGTAAATGACATGGTAAGGGACAAAGACCAACTAACTGGACATTTACCTAATCAAAACTGAGGTGCGGATTTCCTACTCAGTGGCTACAACGACCAACTCAAGAGTGTCGTGTGTAAAGTAGGTTTTGATTAGATTTATACAAGGAGTGAGTAGATATTTGGCGCTATGGACGAATTGGTAGAGTTACCACGCTTTCACCGTGGAGTGTCCGGGTTCAATCCCCGGTAGCGTCACCAGTGCACAATTTCCTTCATGATAAGAGGTATAAACTTATCGGAGTTGGGTTTAACAAATGGCTAACCACCAGGAGTTAATGGTACTTTTAAGCTGGTTACTTAGAAGTATTGGTTAAACTATTATTCATTTATAGGATTAGAGGACGAGTTAGGCTAGTTCATGTAGGCTTGAAAATTTGAAATTTTTCTAAAATTTATGTATAATATATACATAAAGTTGAAAAAGATATTGCGGTATAGAGAAGTGGTTATCTCGCTGTCCTCATGAGTCAGAAATCGCTAGTTCGAATCTAGCTACCGCAACCATGGACTTCCACAAGTCCAAATAAACTGTGGGCTCTCATAGAGGATGGATTTATAGGATAAACTACCACCGGCGCCTAGTTTAGGTGATATGTGGCTTAGTCATTTGCAGAGAGCATACTAAATAAAAACGAAAGTAATCCTATAATTGTACTTTGAAAACTAAACAGCTTGATTATAACAATAAGGCACCTCGGTGAAGACACAAGACCATGTGGCCGAGACATTACCTTCGCTTTCGGGCGTACTACGCATTTCTACTCAGAGGGATACCTTTGTTTAGATATGCTTCGGAGAGTCGTGAGATTTTCTGATTGCGGAAGGCTGAACCAACCGCTGTTAAAGGTAATGGTGCTGAAGTAATTGCTGATAAAAACATTGTCTCATCGCTATCGCAATAGAAAGCTAAGCGTTAAAAGCGTAAGCCGAATCCAAGTAAGGATATGGATTGGTCGTCTATGTCAAACCTTGGAAAAGACCAATAAGATAGTTTGCTGTGATGGTATAGAAATATATCTATAAGATGAGGTCAAAGTCCGAGTAGCTAAAAGCAGAGACTTTTCAAGAAAAGAAATTAGCTTGAAATTTCTGAATGGTTAGTGAAAGGTGCGAGTAGCCAATCTCGTATAGGAATTGATACTTTGTATTGGGGCAAGAACTTATGGAGCGACGGCTCTATAGGTCAGACTTGTCTCCCTATTGGTTGAATATATCAGAAAATTATGGAGGTAGGGCGAAGGTCCGCCTTGTGGTTATAATCAAGTTGTTTAGTTTTTATTTTATAAAAAGAAGGGATTTTAGTATGAAGTATTATTCTGAAACACTAAATAAGATTTATGATACTCAGGAAGAGCTTATTAGCGCTGAGTGTGCCTATAAGAAGAAGCTCGATGAGCAAAAGAAGAAGGAGGCCGAAGAGGCTGAGCGTCTAGCTAAGCTAAAGGCAGAGAAGGAAAAGCGCCTTCAAGAAATTAATGAAGCCAGAGAAGCTTATAATAAGCTACTGAGGAGTTATTGGAAGGATTATGGAGATTATGATATTGGTAGTGCTTTTCATAGTCTATTCAATATTATTGGTTTTGGCGAATAATTTATAACTAATGGGTCGGAACCTATACGGCGCCGGCCCTCTTTTTATAAGAAAGGAGCTAAAATGAAAGTTTATTTTGAAAATTCTCAGGGGAAAATAAGAGAAATTGGAGAGGTAGACAGTAAAGAAAAAGCTTTTGAGATAATCAAAGATTTTCTTTTTGAACACAATTTTACTTCTTATTATACTCGGTATTGGGAAAAGAGTAACTATTTGAAAATTGATGTCGGGAGTCATACAGAATTCTTTTATATAAGTAAAGACTAACTTAGTAGAAAGAAGGATAGAAAAATCTACTTTTGAGTAGAAAGGAAAATCTATCCTATGGAGGATATTTTTTATGAAGAGATGCGAAGAGCAGATGGTATTACCTTTAGTCCAGATTCCGGAAAGCGCAAATTATTCATTGCCGGATGAAACTCTTTTGGCCTTTTATCATGATTTAGATGAAAGAGTTTTTTGGATTAATGATGAAATTAGTGCCTACACTCTAAATCTTGCTCATTATATTTTGAAATGGAATCGGGAAGATAAGGATATTCCTATTGTAGAAAGAAAGCCAATCAAGCTTCTTATCCACTCTCCTGGAGGTTCATTGGATATATTAGGAGTTCTTTATGACCTAATTCGACTTTCAGCTACTCCCATTATTGGTATAAATATGGGTCAGGCATACAGTGCTTCTGCTATGATTCTATTAGCTTGTCATAAGCGCTATGGTCTAAAAAATTCGACAGTCCTTTTCCATAAAGGTAGTTGTCAGGGCGCTGGAGGCTCATTTGAGGAGCTAAAATCTTTCTTCGATGAATATCAACGTCAGGTCGCGCAACTTTCAGAGATTATTATAGAGCGCACTATTTTCGATAAAGAAGAAGTAGAAGAAAAAATGAAAAGTGACTGGTATTTGAGTGCTGAAAAATGTGTAGAGAAAAAAGTCTATGATGGAATTATTACTTCTATTTATGACCTAATCTAAGGAGGCACAATGAATTATACTGGAATTTACTACTTCTTTTTGCCAGAAGATGATGACCTCGCGCGGTTTTATGAAAATCCTAATGAATTTGCAGATAGGCTAATGGAGAATCAATATTTGATTCTTGGAAATGATAAGTGCGAACCAATTGACTTTTACAAGAAAAGAAATGGCTGGCTTGAAAGAGTTTCTTATCCAATTTTTGAAAGTCAATTTTGTGGAGTAATGAAGCCTAGAAATCCTGAGCAGAGATGCGCTATGGACCTCATTCATAGTGATGTTCCAATCAAGCTTATAACAGGCCCATTCGGTAGTGGAAAATCAATGATTATGATTGAGGGAATGATTGAAGCTCTTCAAAAGAATAAGTTTGAAAAAATTATCTTTATTCGAAATAATATCCAAGTAAAAGATACAGATGCGCTCGGCGCCCTTCCCGGTGATGAGCTTGCGAAGACTCTTCCATATGTAATGCCCTTGGCTGACCATTGTGGAGGTATTGAGGGACTAAGGACTTTGATTGATACGGGACGTCTTGAAGTTATCCCTCTTGGATTTTTACGTGGGCGCAGTATTCGCAATTCCATTCTCTATTCTATGGAAAGTGAAAATCTGACAAAAGAACATATTCAACTAATAATGGGTCGTATTGATGAGGGTTCTCAGCTTTGGATGGATGGAGATATCAAACAGAGAGACCGAAGCTCTTTTGAGAAGAGTCGGGGTCTAGAGATTATGATTGAAAGATTAGCTGGTAATCCAAATTTTGGATATGTAAAATTGGAGAAATCCGAGCGTTCAGAGGTCGCGCGCATGGCGGATTTGTTAGATTGACCAGGAGTTTTCCTGTTTATAATATATGGGGAGGGCCTTGGCTCTCCCTAATTTTTTAGGTGATGAAGTATGGCTACACCAAGTAAATTTAGAGAAGTATTAGATAGAAATAAAACATTAGCTGATTGCTATGTTTATTATAAACGATTAGAGACTGATATAGATGATAACCCACAATTAGCAGTTGCAAATAGGAATTTGATAAAAGCTATTACAGATGGAGTTCAGTCAGTAGGAACTAGTTATATAGGAGCTCAGCAATCAGTAGGAGCACTTCGTCGAATGGCGAAAAGTGAAGCTCAGAAAGAACAACGACTACTAAATACAGTATTCAAGGCAAACATTGTTGTTGATTGGGATGACAAAACTCAAGTAAAATCACTAATAGATACTTATAATAGCTGTCTGAATCTAAAAGAAGTTTATGAAAGAAATTTATTTCTTATAAAGAATTCTAATGGCATGAAAGGGGTTTTTAGTTTTTTTGCTACTTATTTTAGTAAAGTTTGGGACGAAAAGTGGCCTCAAATGGCAGAAGACATTTCTCAACATATGGACTTGAACAAACCACAAGAAACAGGAAAATATATTGGAAAAGTTATTGACGATAATATGTCAGATATTATTGTTCGAAGTTTAGAGCTGATGTTTTCGGCTAAAAATGAGTTGAAGTCAATGCCTGAAGAGATGCAAAATGCTTATAATCTTTTTTTGACTAAAATTAGAGACTTACAAACAGCAGGAAGCCTTGCTCAAAAAGTATATCAAGCATATAATCTTGATAAGGTCAAAGAATATTTAGTAAGTCAGCTAACTGGTAATGACTTCAAAAAACTAAAGAGTGGTTTGAGTCGTTCAGAAATTGAGAATTCATGGAATAACAAAGGGTCTCAGCAGGCTGGTATCTTTTTTGAGCACTTAGTTAATACTATACAAGGAGAAATTGGAAGAGAATTAGCAAAAGGTAAAAATATACGAGTTGAGAATTTTCATACTGGCTCATCTGGCGCGACTTCAGTTTCAGCAGATAATATAATGAGTATTGGAATAGACCCAGCCCTGATAGAGGAGACTTTAGAGAAAGCCCGAAGTTCAGGTATGAAAAAGCATATAGAAGCTTTCAATGAATTAGGAGAAAAGCTTAGTAATCTGAAAGATGGGTTTCTTATTTATACAACAGATAAAAACTATACACTAAATAAAAAGTTTGAAACTTATTTTGGCGGTTATCATGCGAAAAGTATAAGCGCACGTACTACACTAGATGTACTTGCTCCAGTAGTCAAGAATGCTAGAACCTTAGTTGGCATGGCTTTGCAGTTAGGAGAGGGCGCGCTGGCTAAAGAAAATGGACTGATTGATGAAGAAGTTTTATCTCAGATGTTTGCCAAACAAATAGCTTACTTTTTATTTGATGACCATCAAACAATTGGGGAAATTCAAAGAGATGTTGGCGCAAGATCAATTCATATGATGGATATGAATGGAGTAATGGTTCCTCTTTCCTTTTTTATCTCTCTTCTGGCAGATAGTATTCAGTATGGAATTATGAATCCAAAAAAGATTGCCCAGGTAAAGTTCCATGCTCCTAAAATTCTTTTCCCAACGATGGCAGAACAAAAAGCTTATACTCCAGCTGAAAATGACCCTGGGAGTGCTTGGAGAAAGCAGAAAGAATATGCTTTAGATGAAACTAAGATAGAATTTCGCTTCTTAGGCGGATTACGGGATATACTAAAAGAATATGTATGAGATAAGGCTCGTCTTCGGACGAGTCTTTTCTCTTTATAATTTGAAATTTTCTTATATTTATAATATAATATATATAGAAAGTGAGAAAGGAGTAAATAAAAATGGATTTTCCCTCTCGTCAAACTATTCATGAGGTAGCACAAGTTCTAAATGAATGGGGAATCACCGATTTCTTCAAAGACACTTATCATCAAAATTGTAATCGTTTCAATATTTGGTGCTTGGAACTTTCTAAAAATACTAATCTAAAAGTGTCAAATGGATGCACAAAAATTGTAGTGAAGTTTGGGGACGATGATTGGGTTATAAAGATTCCTTATAAGACGCAAACCAATTATTGTCATCTTGAAGCAAAAAATTATGCTCTGGCGCACAAGGCTCATCTCACTGACTTTTTTGCTCCTTGCTATTTCTATGGAGTAATTGATGAAATTCCAATTTATCTTCAGAGACAGGTAGATAAAGAGGATTCAACAATTACTAGCGAGTGTTGGAATTATGCGTATAGCAACAATCCTCAAGAAGAGGAAGAGACTGATGAGGATTATGCTGATAGAATCAGCGAGTATATTGAAAGTGATATGGATGATTGCGAAGTAGTTGAAGCCATTATTGGAAAAAATCGAGAGCTTTTGGATTTTATCTATGAAAATGACATCAACGACCTTCATAAAGGAAATTTTGGATATTTGAACGATGCCCCCGTTATTTTTGATTATAGTGGTTTTTGATAAGAAAGGAGAATAAGAAAATGAATTATGTTTATGTTAAGTTTAATGGTACGGTGAAGAATTATCTCTATAAGACTAAGTTGAACCTTATGGAAGGCGCGACCTATAAGATTGTTGCTGATGGGATTACAACCTATGCCAGTCCTGTAAAGGTCTGTTCTATTGTTCCTACTCGGCCTAATTTTGACGGTATTATTCGTGAGATTACTACTGCTGAAATTATTACTGCTCCTCCTCGTCCCAAGGTAAATGCAAAGTTTGTTATCAATAAGGAAAAGGGTACGACTGTTGCTCTTTGGAAGGATGGAACTAAGACTATTGTGAAGTGTCAGCCTGGAGATTCTTTTGATGCAGAGAAAGGTATTGCGATGTGTTTTATGAAGCGATATTTCAAGAACCGTGGATGGTATAACGAATGGATGCGTGAGGTTCTGAAAGAGAATGGCTTGGTTGAAGAGAAGTGAGGAAGGCTATTGCCTTCTTCACAACTGTAAGCTTAGTCCGCGCCGAGTACATGAAAAATGTACGAATCCACATCGAGCAGGTTGCACAAATGGAAAGAAATGCAGTCATTTATTAGTAATAAGAGAGGAGATGAATACAAAATAATGGGATTGCTTGTTATGCTTATTGGAGTTAGCGGATGCGGAAAAAGCTCTTTCGCAAGAGACTTTTCTGAAGGGTATGATGATACTGAAGTTTTCTCTTCGGATGCAATTCGAAAAGAAGTATTCGGAGATGAAAATGACCAGACTCATAATAACGAAGTTTTCTCTATTCTTCATAAGCGAATTATCTCCTCTCTAAAAAAGGGAAAGGTTTGCATTTATGACGCTACAAATCTCAATCGAAAAAGACGAATGACTTTTCTTCATTCTATCTCTGATATTCCTTGTGAGAAATTTTGTGCTGTTTTTGCTACTCCTTTTGAAGTTTGTATTGAACGAGACCGTAAAAGAGGGCGGTCGGTTGGAGCAGAGGTCATTCGGCGTCAAATCTCCCAGTTTCAACTCCCCATAAAAGAAGAAGGATGGGATGGTATCAAATTCTTATATGAAAAAGATAAGTCCATTTATAAGAATCTTTTGGACTATATTCCAAAGGAGGAAGTCCCTCATGATTGCCCACCCTGGCACTTGGAAAGTATTCAGTCTCATTTGCGAAGAGTTTTGATTGAGGCGTGTAAAGAGCGCTCTGACTGGGCAATGTTGCTTGCTGCGCGATACCACGACATTGGAAAGTTCTATACTAAAAGTTTTTGGAATTCAAAGACCAAAACTAATGGGGAAAAAGCTCACTATTATGGTCATGAGAATTGGAGTACTTATCTGGTTCTGAGTTCTTATGATTGTGCAACTGCTGGAGAACTAACTGGGGCTTACTTTTACGCAGTAGAGCTAATAGCTTTACATATGGAACTATATAAAAAGAATAGTTCTATCTTAGAAGTGTTGTCGAAGAGTGAACTCGAAGATTTGAAACTTTTGAAGAAGTATGATATTCTTGGAAGTGTGAGAGGAGAGATTTGATGAAATTTTTTGGGACTTATGGTTGTAGTGCAGCTGGCTCTGTTTATAATATTGCTATTGAAGCAAGAGATGCTGAGAGTGCGCTAAAGTTTTGCTATGATAGCGCGGTAGAGGACAGAGATAGTTATGAAGGGCTTTCTGGAATTGAAACTTGGGTAGACATTGCTGAGAATGAGGGCTTTACCGTAGGGGAGATGTCTCCAGAAGAAGAAAATTATATTGATGACCTATATACCGAGTCTATTGAGAGCGATATTACTTATAATGTGGTTCCTTTTGATATAAATAATGAGGAGCATTTTGAGGTACTAAAAGAACAAGAATGTGAATTTTGGCAAGCGTAGAAAGGAGGCTAAAATGGAACTTCAAAAGTTTCTAATGGAGCATAAAGACGATTGGGAGGAAATCCTAGACAGAGAACCTTATTGTCTAAAATGGAACAAGTGGAAAGGTTTTGTAAGTTTCAAGTATAACCAAATTCAGTCTGATTTTTCTAATCCGATTGTCCGTGAAGCGCGAGGCGCCGTCTTTACCGAAGGCACTTGGGAGTGTGTATCCAGAGCATTTGATAAGTTTTTCAACTATGGGGAGCCTAATGCTTCTGCAATTGATTGGACTACCGCGCGAGTTATGGAAAAGATTGATGGGTCGTTGATGCGTCTTTTCTACTGGAAAGACAAATGGCATCTAGTTACCAATTCTGGTATTGATGCCTACATGGCGTCGACTGGCGATATCAATTATCCGACTTTTGGGCATATTTTTGAGGAAGGACTTCGGAATTTGGGATATAAGAACTTAGAGGATTTTTGCAATAAACTAAATAAGTATCGGACTTATATGTTTGAGTTAGTTAGTCCTTATACTCGTGTAGTAATTCCCTATGAAAGTATTGGAATTTACTATCTTGGAGAGCGCAGAATGATAGATTATCAGGAGTTCTATTGCCCTTCTGCTTTTCCAGAGTTTTGCCATCCTAAACTTTATAGCTGTTCTAATCTCTCTGATTTGATTAGAATGGCGCAAGAACTTCCTTGGGATAAAGAAGGCTATGTTGTATGCGATAAAAACTTCAATCGCATCAAAGTTAAATCTCCTCAATATATCCTTGCCCACTATGTCCGCAATAATAATGTAATTACAGAAGAGCGTCTAATGGAAGTAATTCTAAAAGGAGAAATTGAAGAGTTTTCTTGCTATGCAAGTGAATATCTTCCCAAATTACAGGAACTTCAGAAGAAAAAATCTACTTTACAAGCAGAGGCTGAACTCCTTCGTTCTCTTCTCCAGTCCCAGTTCCATTTTACCTCCCGAAAGGAGTTCGCCTCCACTGTAAATAAAATTTCTAACCCAGTAATTCGCCAGTTTTGTTTTAGTGATAAGACTTGGGAAGATATGACTAAAGATTGGTCTGCAAAAAAGTGGGTTGAGAAATTGAAGTAAAAGATAAAACTAAAGGAGGATAAGTCTTATGAGACGTAGAAACTTAGTTCTCCTGTTGGCAATTATCTCATTTATCTGCCTGGGTTTTATTGCCCAGGCTAATTTTTTTATTACAAAAATTGATGCTATTGAAAGAGAAAAAACTAACTTGTCAGCAGAGAATACAGAACTTTCAGTAAGTATTGCTGAAAAAGAGCAACAAATCCAAGAACTTGAGGAACGCAATCGCGCCTTAGAAGAAGAACTTCAAACTAAAATAGTTTATTTTGAGGAAGAAGAAATTCTAGCAAAACTTCTATGGTGTGAAGCAGGAAATCAGTCTTGGGAAGGGCAGGTATATACTTGTTCTGCTATTCTAAATTATTGTGAAAGAAATGATACCTCAATTTGGGAAAGCGCGCATAATATAAATGCTTTCGAGCCCGCGCCGTACGTTGATGATGCTGAACCAACAGCGACGCAATATGAGGTTATTTATTATGTATTGAATGGAGGAAGAATTCCTGATATTTGTTGGTTTAGAACTGGTCAATATCATGATTTTGGAACTCCCGTTGCGAAAGTTGGCGACCATTACTTTTCAAAGCCATAAGAAAAGACCCTACACTTTAGAAGTGTAGGGTCTACTTTTTACTTTGTCAGAAGATTCCAAAGGTCATCTATTGTTTTTAGAGGAATATCGTTTCCATTTTCTGTTACAGTACCTGGCTTCCAGTTTTCTCCAAAGTTTAGTTCCCACATCCAATAACTAATCCAATCATACTTATCGTCAAACTGGGCCTTCAGGTACTTTGTAATTTCATTTTCAATCTCCATAACAGGAGTATTTTCAAAATCAATACCATAGTCTTTATATAAATTCCAAATATATTCACTATGGTTTTTTACTGCATTAATAAGTTCTGAAAAATTTTCTTTGGTCATAAATAATTCCTCGCTCTTTATAAATTCTTTATATATTTATTATAACAGAAAATTCGACTTTTTCAAGTTTTCACTAAAAAGAGAGGAAATGATTTTCTTTTCTAAAAACTTGAAAAGAGATTGAATAGTTTTTACTTATAATTTGAGGAATAAACTTAGGAGGGGAATACTATGCAATTACTTGACGGGCGGACCTATGCCTTTCAATGGGATAGAGATATTTATGTTATTCTCCCTAAAGCAAAGGCGGGTGAAACAATTCATTTCGCTCACCACAAAGATAAAAAAGCTTTAGTAGTGACTGCGAAAGAAGTTGACTCTATTATAGTTGCAGGAGTTCCTAATTTACTACTACAAAGAGCAGGATTTATTCAAATTTATCGTTTTATCTCTGACAAAAATGGAAGCAGAACAATAAGTAGAAATGAGCTAAAAGTTCTTAAAAAAGAAAAACCAGATGATTATTTATACGAAGAAAGCCAAATATTGTCTTGGGAATATTTAGATAAAAGGATTACTGAACTTGAAAAAAGTGGTGGTTTTGGTGGAATTGGAACTGAAACTATAGTTGGTGGAGTAAAAAGCTCTAATGAAAATAATAAGATAAAAATTTTAGAAGATGGAACGATGACGGTTAACCCCATATCTGTTAACAGACTATTTTCTGAGTCTGGAGAAGAAATGGTATTTTCTGGCGGGCAAGCTTAATTTAATAAAGGAGGATGGTAAATAATATGGCAGAAAATATTCTAAATATCCGAATCCAGCTTCGTAATGACATCAGTAATACTTGGGTAACAAAAAATCCTATTTTACTACAGGGTGAAATGGGTATTGAGTCAGATACCAAGAAAATGAAGATTGGCGATGGAACAACCGCTTGGAACGATCTTGATTACTCTGGTGTTGACGAAGAAGCTATTCAAACAATTGTCAATAACAATAAAAGCAGCTTTACTGAGGTTGAGGCTCAAGAAAATGAAAGCGACCATGAAGCTTTAGTAAGAGAAATTACTACTCCTAAAAACGGAGATATGGCTGTTGTAATAAGAACATTTGCTGAAGATAAGCATTCTTATACTGCATATATATATACTGCATCAGCTTGGACAGCAATGGATGGTAATTATAATGCTGAAAATGTCTTTCTTGACTCGGATATTACTTTAGCTGGTGACTATACTCAAGTTGGCAATTTAATAAAAACTAAGACTGGTACGGCAACATTTGCGACAAAGGGTAAATCTATAGCCGAAGCACTAACTGAGATTTTCTCAAAGAGACTACAGCCAACGATTACTGCAAGCCCTGCTGTAACTCTAACGTTCAGTCAGGCAAAAGCATATGAGGTTGGCACCACTGTTTCTCCAACCTATTCCGCTTCTTTGAGCGCTGGCTCTTATACTTATGGCCCAGCTACCGGGATTACTGCAACTTCTTGGGAAATTCGTGATACTGCTGGTAATACTGCTGATGCCGCTTCTGGTTCTTTCGCAGATGTTGTTGTTGCAGATAACACTAATTATAAGATTACGGCTAAGGCTAATTATGGTGAAGGTGCAGTTGCTAAGGATAATTTAGGTGCAGATTCTAATCCTGTAGTTAAGATTGCTGCTGGTTCTGCGAGTAAGACTTCTGGTGCGATCACTGGTTATCGTAATAGTTTCTACGGTACTGTTACAGAGAAAGCAGAAGTAACTAGCACTATCATTCGTAGCTTAACTAAGTCTGGCAAAGCTTTAACAAATGGTAATTCTTTTACTATTACTATTCCTGTTGGCGCAGTTCGTGTAATATTTGCTTATCCCGCTACTCTGCGAGATGTAACCTCCGTAAAGGACGTTAATGGTCTAAATGCAGAAATTAAGGGTGCTTTTACTAAGTCTACCCTAACTGTTGCTGGAGCTGGTTCTTATGCTGGTATTGAGTATAAAGTGTATAAGACCGACTTCGCAGAAGCAGTTACTAAGGCTAACTCTTATACGGTTACAATTTAATAGAGGAGGGAAAAAATTATGGCTATGACTTTTGGCACACTTGATTTTGCTGTAGCTTTTAATCGTCAGACGGCTTTCCCTCTTGACGCTAAAAGCTATTTTGAAAGTTTAGAACTTGCTACTGCCGCTGCCGCATCTACCGAAATTACTGGCATGGTTACTACCACAACAAATACTGGTTATAAGGTAACCGCTTCTGCTACTGGTGGTAACGCTTCTGTAACAGCAACAAGTGCAACGGTTGGAGTAGGTTACAACCCTGAGCAGGTTACAGTAAGTACTTCTGGAAAGTCTGCTACTGGAGAAACAAAAACTGAGACTAAATATATTCAAAAAGGTGCGTTAAGTGCGGGAGTTAGTGGTAATATTACTTTTACTCCCTCTGTAACCACTGAAATGGCCACTATTTCCAAGCCATCCTCTGGTACTCTTGGAACTGATTACTTCTCTATTACTGGTTCTGGTACTAAAGCAGGAACAGTAACTGGTTCTGCCAGTGTAGCTACTGAAGGTTATGTTAAATCCGAAACAGCCAGCGGCGGCTCTGCTACCGGTACTATTGGAGCAAATGCAGTTAAATATATTGCAAAAGCAGGACTAAGCGCATCTGGCACGGCTTCTGCTACTGTAAATGTTGCCCCTGGGGCGGTAACTATTGGAACTAACGCTCCGACCATTAGTGGAGGAGAAAAATTAAATTTAACTCCCATAACGGATACCTCTTCTATTAATCAATACTATATCCCCTTAAAAGCTGTTGCGGCAGCCAATACAACAGGGACAACTGGTTCCATTAGTGGTACTGCAACGGCTAAAGTTACAACAGCCGGTTATGGTGTGAAAAATCAATCTGCTACGGGTAGTATTACTGGTTCTGCTACGGCAAAGACTACTGAAAAAAGTAGCTCTGATTATTATATCCCTATAGCAAAAACCAGTTATTCATCTGCACTACCAAGTGGAATGACAGAAGCTCAATTTATAGATATTTCTGCAGAGGCTCCATCTTTAGTTAGCGGAAGTTATCTCTATATTAAAGAAGGTTATAATAAGAATCAAAAGATTAGTCTAGCAAAACTAGTACCTGATGGTGGCTCTATTGTAGGAACTTCTTCTAATGCTATCGTCTCTGGAGAAAGCGCTTACAATAATGATGGTGTTTTAGTTAGCGGTAGCTTAGCAAAGGCAAGCTTGAGCGGGGCCCTTCATGCGAATCAAACCACTACTGCGGGCTATGACTTCTATAATGTAACTATGAGTATAGGTCACAATAGAAATGGTGATGTTGCACCTATCCAAATTCCTGTTTATCAAGGAGATTGGGTAGTTTAAGAGTGAAAGGAGGTTTCTATGGCAAGTAAACTTACGAATGGAACAGCTTGGAGTGGCTCTACTACACAAACAACCCAATCAAAAAAATATACTTTTTCAACCAAGGAAAAATATCTAACCAAGGATATTGAGCTCACGGTCAATGCAGATATTGTGTTGACCGTGAGGTCAATCCCCACTTCAAAGCAAACTTCCATTATCTATAATAGTAGTGATGGAAAATACTATTTATGGAGGTAAAAATGGCTTACGAGGAAATTTTAACTGTGAATAGTTCAATTCAATCAAAGCGAATCACCAAAACAACAGCTAATAGTAGTACGGAAGTTCTAAAAGATGGAGAACTTCTGATTGTTAGAGATGGGAATAATCCTCCTAACTTGCGTGCGGGAGATGGAACTACTCAAATCAAGAACCTAAAAGATATAGTTCCAGGAATAGCCTCAACTTCAACAGCAGGTCTTATGAGTGCTTCTGACAAAACAAAGTTAGATGGCATTGCCACTGGTGCGAATAAAACTATTGTTGACTCCGCATTATCTTCAACTTCTACGAATCCTGTTCAGAACAAAGTTGTAAATAGCGGATTGGATAAAAAGTTATCTCTCTCCGGTGGTACAATGACAGGCGCGCTAACTACGAAAGGTATCAAGCTAACTTCGGGAACAGATTATGGCGCTACTTTACCCAGTAATCCAGCAACCAACCAATTATTCTTCCAGACAGCTGGGACTAATTTTGTCTTGGATAATGTCTATCCAATTGGTTCTATTTATATGAATGTAAATAGTACAAATCCTGGGACTCTCTTTGGAGGAACTTGGGAGCAGATTCAAGGTAAGTTCTTACTTGGAATGAGTAGCAGTTATCCTGCGGGTAGTCAAGGTGGCGAAGCCAGTCATACCCTGACGACAGAGGAGATGCCCAGACACGGGCACAATCCGGCCAATGAAGCAGGATACTTCGGATTTATCACCAACAGCAAGAAGGCGTTCAGCATAGGCGACATGGGGTCGCAGAGCGGAAGCGGAAGGTACTACCCCTACGCATCGGCGGAGTTTGATATCAGCCGTAATACCCTAACGGGTACCACTGGCGGTGGAAATTCCCACAACAATATGCCTCCTTATCTAAGTATATATATTTGGAAGAGAACTGCATAAGGGGTGAGTAAATGGCTTATTTTGATGGTCCAAAATCCTCAAAAAATTGGTACGCAAGGCTTGAATATTCATATAGTCAATCAGCTTCAGGTACTACAATTACTTTAACTCTAAAAGTATATGATGCAACAGGATCCTCTTATAATGGAGATACAAATAGTGCTTATTACGTTATTCAAGGACAAAAAGTTTATAAAACGTATAATTTTAGCTCAGCTGGTTGGTATACCATTGGAAGCAGAACTATAAAAGTAACCGATACTTATGCTACTTCACTCAATGTATCAGCTATGTGGTGTTCTGATAATGAAACCACTTATACTCCATATTCACTTTCTGTGTCAGGAACAATAACCTTTCCACAAATTGCTCCACCTTCTCCAAGCGTAAATATTATATCTGTTCAGCATATTCCAGAATTCATAGCTGGTTATGATGGTGATAAATTTACGCTAACTTGTAATCCATCAGGAGGAACTGGATATACCTATAAATGGTATAAAGGAACTGCTGTTGTTGGAACCTCTAAAAGTTTGACCGGAACACTTTCCCATAGTGACTATGACAATACCTATGCTTATTGTGTTGTTACTGATTCAACAGGTGGAAAAGCAACAACTAATAAGTGTGAGTTCCGAGTAGGAACTTCGGCCAGTCAGACACAAGTTTCAACTAAGCATACTGAACCAGCTAAGTTTTATAACGGGAGCGGGAACAGGTTTTTATATGCAATTCCGTTCATCTATGAAAGTGGATGGAAGTATAGTTCTTGGAATATAACAGTATAGATATAACTACTGCAAATAGAAAATCAAAATTGATAATTAACTTCAAATAAAAGGAGGACTCAAAATGTCTAAGAAAGTATTCCTAAGTCCCTCAAATCAGTATGATAATCATTATGCCTACGGCAACACTACCGAAGCCGTTCAGTGTGGTAAGATTGCAGAGGCTTGTAAGGCCGCACTAATCCGTAATGGTATTGAAGTTATGCTAATGCATGACGAGTCAATGCAAGAAAAATGCCAGAAATCTAACGCTTTCGGCGCCGACCTTCATGTACCTATTCATACTAATGCCTTTAATGGCAAGGTCATGGGTACCCGTATGTTTTATTATGCTGATGGGGGAGAGGGCCATAAAGCCTGTAAGGCAATTTTTAGTGTGCTCGCGCCAGTTACGCCAGGTACCAGTGAGAGTATCCGTGCAGATAGTAGTCTTTATGAAGTAAGAGTACCTAGTGCGCCCACCGCTTATTGTGAGTGTGAATTTCATGATACAATAGAGGGAGCTAAGTTTATTGTTGAGAATGTTACTCTAATTGGCGAATCTATCGCTCATGGTATTTGTAATTACTTTGGGATTTCTTTTAAGGAAGCTGGAAGCAAACCCCAACCTGCTCCAACTCCTCAACCCAAACCTGAATCTAAGGAGGAATATATTGAAATGGAACTACGTATGTTAAAGAAGGGTATGGAAGGTAATGATGTTCGTGCAGCCATGCTACTGATGAAGGATAAGGGATATTATCCTTATGATATTTGGAGTGGCGACAAGCTCTTTGGCCCCAAGATGGAAGAGGGACTACTTCGTATGCAAAAAGAGAATGGTCTTGGCGCGGATGGCCTACTAGGTAAGGCTAGCTGGACCTATCTACTAAAGTAACATATAAATTTCCCATAGGGTCCGCGCCCTATGGGATTTTTTTATTTGAAATTTTTCTAAATTTTTAGTATAATATATATAGAAAAAGGGAGATAAATGTTAATGCTGAAAGGAGGCAGTCAAAGGAAGAATGAACGTTTTTGACATGACAAAGGAAGATTTTGAAAAAGTACCTGAAAGAGGCGGATGGTCAAGAGATATTGGAGAATTTAACGCGTTGGTTATTATCCCGCAGGATTATGCACATGACAGTGGATGGATGTGTATGGATTTTGTTGCGGTTAGTAAAGATGGCGAACCAATTTGCAGACTTTCTGGCTGCTCCGATGTATTGAATCTTGATGGAATTGGTGGACGTGGAAATTGGCGACTCGGAAAATTGCCAAACCACATCGAGCCGAAGGGTTGGAGTATTGACTGTCTTCCTTGTGGCTATTTGCGGTTGTTTAGCCGTAGTATGATGACCGCAGGACCAGCACTAAGCAGTTTTGAAATTTACGCAAAATAAAGGAGCACAATAATGGATGTTAGGGAAAAGCTGGTGGAGATTTTGAAGCAAGCACCTTTTGAGGGAAAAGTGCTTGACGAATGGTGGTGGGAAGAAAAGATTGGGATAATTGCCGACTATCTTATCAGCAATGGCGTAACTGTGCAGAAGTGTGGATACTGGATATCATTGACAGATTGTGCAAATGCAGGCGTTTATTGCTCTGTATGCAACAAAAAGGTTTACAAGGAAGATTATGCGTGGTGTAACAGAAAAAACAAACTGCGTTCTGACTATTGCCCGCATTGTGGTGCGAAGATGATGCCCCAACCGCCGAAGGGAGAATAATTATGGAATGGATAAATGTAAAAGAAAAGTTGCTTGAGCCAGCGGAAGGAGAACAATAATGATTTGTAATGATTGTTTGTTGAAGGACTATTGTTACTGGAACGGCAAAGTTAACTTCATCGGCTGTGAGATGAAGCGAATCGATAACGTTGATACCTGTGTAGCTTGCGGGGCTCCTGTTCCAGAAGGAGCTCAGGTTTGTGGAAAGTGTGGAGGACGTAATGAGTAAGCAAAAAATAACGAGTCCTTTTTATGGACTTTTTCGAGGTTGTCTTCGATTCAAAATTAGAGATATAAAGTATATTCCTTCTCGTCTTTATTATTTCTTCAAACATGGATTTTCTCAGACAGCGCGATGGTCATTCGATAGTTATTTTATTGAGATGATGAAACAGATTTTGGTAGAATTTAGAGATAATAGCTGGGGTTATCCTATTCTCAATACGGACCTAACTGATGAAGAAAATCAGCGAGAATGGCGCCGAATTCTCAATCGAATGTTAACGCTTCTCAATTTTATGGATGAAGATGATAAGATGTATGATAATATAAGTTTTGAGGAACAGCGCGCAATGATGGATAATGCGAAAGAGGAATTTTTCGATTTATTCTGCAAAAATTTCTATCATTTTTGGGATTAAGAGGGGAACGGGAAATGAGTGAGATAACTTTTGATAAGACCGAGTATGAATCCGAAAAGGAAATGTGGGAGGACATTAGCTCTCTAATAAAAATTTTGACGCGCGCTGGGTATGTAATGAAGTTTTGGTGCGATGAAAAGTCTCTTGGTATTTATTGCTTGGAATTTGACTATGCAGACCCCGCGCTGGCTAAGAAAGAATTGATATGGGAGGATGTTAAGTAATGGCTAAGGTGTATAAGTTGACTTTTTATGCCGTAGACCCCAATGATTATTATGACAACGCATTTCATCTGTTTTCCCAAATGACTGGTAGAGAAAATCGGAGTGGAGTTTTCTTTAAGACAAAAAGAAGTGAGCTTATAACTTCGGAAGAGTTTCAATGGAAGGATTCCTGTCCACTAAACTATTCCGACGCTTCGCAGGAAGATTTTGAACAGTATTTTCAGAAGAGAACTTGAAAATTTTCTAAATATAGGATATAATATATATAGAAAATGAGAAAGGGGATTTGAGTATGCTGAGAGTGAGGCAGGTTTGGGTTTTAAGTTATCGTATTGCTGGTACTGTTGAAGTATATGAAGATTATGATGAGGCAAAACAGGCAGGAATCAATTATATTACATATATTGGAGACGATTGTAGCTGGGACACTGATGAAATCAATGACGAGATTTCTAAATTTAATCGTTCTGACTATTGTGAAACAGTATCGCTTCAACTTTGTGTAGTAAAGGAGGCGCGCCAGTAATGTCCTATACTCGTTCCAAATATAGTAAGGAGCTAACTCAGCGCTGGACCGCAAAAGCAATGATTGTGCTAGCAGAAGCGCAGAGAGATATGACCAGTAAAGAAATTCAGCAATGCGATTTAGATTTAGTTGATGTTACTCCTCAAAAGATGGCTCGAATTTTGAACGAGCTAGTTGATAAGGGTCTTGTGGTAAAGAGCAAGGGTAAGTCGGGCCTTATGCACTATAAGGCGATGGGAACGATTCTCAAAGAAGGCTATGTGCCTGCCGAGATGGTTTATTGAGAAAGGAGAAATCAAATGGTTCGTTATAAAGTAACCTATTGGGATGAAGATGAAAAAAAGGAGCGCATTTTCAAAGGTTGGGCGAATGGCTCAACTTTCGCAGAGGGCGCGCAGGTCGTCGAGAAGTATTATGGTAATGATATTTTGAATATGACTATTGCTCTTTATGAGAATTATGATGAAGACCTGATTGAGGATGGATATTTTGAGAGTTATGGTAGCGACCAGGAGGATATTTGATGACGCTTCAAGAATTTTTCGATACTGAATACTTCAAGTCTCTTGTGTTTGAAGCTAATTGCTATCGCGCACTTGAACGAGGTGGAGTAGATAATTGGAATTGGTACGGTTATAGTTATGAAGACTATTGCAATGACCTTGGTGCTGATTCTATTGATGAGATTGCTGACCAGGAAATTCGAACCACAAAGGCGGTGTATAAGAATGACTAAACAAGAAGCTATTGTTGGAGTTCTGGAAAGACTTAGTTGTCAGACAGCAGAACGAATCGCTGGAATGGCAATGCAGATGTATCAATTCAAAGTAAGTCCCGCGCAGGTTTCTGGCACAATGCGTGCGATGGTTGCAAGAGGCCAGGCAGGTTCCTCAAAGAACGAGTATGGAAAAACAGTTTATTGGTTGAATAAGGAGAAGTAAGATAGATGAATACTAAGCTGATTTGTGATACTTTGGAATATTGTGCGAATAGAAATGAGTGTCAGTTTTGTCCTTGCGGTGGTTCGTTGGAGGAGTGTAATACTATTCTGCTTGAGGGAGCCCGCCAGCTACGCAGCCTACAAGCAACCATCAAGAGTCTCCTAAAGGCAACTGAACATCATCGGCAGATGAATGGAGTTCTTCTAAAGGCGGTAGATGAACTCACAGAGGCAAGCGCATTTGGAGAAGTCTAAGATGGAAGAAATTGGAAGAGACCTTTTGAGATATGGACGTCTGGTAATTTCTAAGGAGCTTTTTGATAGTGATGGGACACCTATTAGAGTTAGAATTTTTTACCATAGCGACCAGTATTGGTATACCGAGATGAAGAACGGAAAGTTTATCGATATTTATGGACTAAAAAACAAAGAAAGGATTAGAAGGTATGAAGAAGATTGTTAGTATGGTCCTGACGCTTATGATGGTTGTAGTGATGGTAGGTTGCGGGTCAAAGGAAACTACTAAAGTTGCTCCTCCTCCTGAGGCAGATACTACCGCTGTAATGGTGCAGAAGTGCGATGAGCTTCTGGAAGAGACTTACGGAAATCGGGTTCTAACTGAAATTGCTGATGGTAGATATCAAGTAGTAATTCTCGAACCTGGACTAACTACTGAAACAATTTATCTTATTGGACTAGATGATGGATATAATGATTTGAGCATTGCCTGTAAAGAGGCTGTCGGTATGGATGCAGTAGTTGGAATTTGTGATGCTACTGGAACTTTGATTTATGTAAGTTTGAATGGCGTGGATGTGACGGGTAGTATTCAGTAAGGGAGAGGACAGGGCGCGAGTCCTGTCTTTTCTTTTAGGACAAAAGGTACCAAATTATAGGACGTCGGGCTGAGTAAGCTTACTTATAATTGGGAGGTGAGAAAATGAAGATTAAATATGATAATATGATAAAGACCTATCTTGATGATAAGATGAATGATAGGCTTCGGGGCTATTGTAGGGAAAAGGAAATTACAATTAGTGATTTTTTGAGAGAGTTAATTGATGATTTTTTCAATCAACAGGAGGATAATTGATGAAAACAATTCGCATTTATAGTCGGCGTTTGGCAGAAAGAATAACAGAGAACGGTATTGATTTTATTCGTGTGGTTCCAGATGTCGCCCATCCAAAATTTGTGAATTGGATATTTGAAGATACACCTGAGCTTCGACAAGAAATGGAGAAGTACTCTAAGGAGCGGAGGTAAATCAAATGTCCAATCAAAATCAAAATGGGAAATTTTTTCCTAATCAAAAAAGAATAACAACCCATAAAGAGTTTACTAATGGAAAATTGGTTGGCGCAGGAGGCTCGATGATTGTGGCTTATTGGAGCGATGTCTGCGCGGTAGCTAAAAGAACAGGTAATTTGGCTAGCGCTCTTCTTTGGGAGTACTTTTTCAAGAATGAAGATGGATATACAGTAGGATTAAGTCAAGAGGAAATGACTAATACTTTAGGAATAGGTAGAACTGTTTATGAAAATGCTTTAAAAAGTCTTATTCAATTTGGGTATTTGAAATTACGAGACAACTCTAAGGTTCATTACGATTTTATCCCATATCCAAAAAATTAAAGAAGAGCCTTAGCTCTCTTTCTTTTTATTTCTTTTTCTTATTTCTTTCTTTTATTTTATTTATTTTTCTCTGTTGATAACCTGCAACTTAAGTTGCTGGTTATCTGCAGTTTAAGTTGCAGGTTTTATACAATTTGAAACTGTTGCTAACCTGCAATTTGAAAATGCAGTTTTTATTCATTTTACCTTCCTCCATTCCACCGGAAAAATAAATTTGAAATTTTCCTAAAAAAGCTATATAATATATATAGAAAGTGAGAGAGAAAGGAGTTTCAAAATGATTAAGGCTATTATTCTCGATGATGGATATCACTCCAAAGATGTAATCGTAAAGTTTGGGAAGAACTACAAGTGTGTTTCTCTTGTGTATTTTCTGAATTCGCTCTGTAGGAGTCATCTCTCTGATTATGAGGTAAAGACGGCTCACTTTGAGGATATTACTGGTGAGGTAACAGTGGGATGGTTTGAAACTCTGAGTAATATGAGTCTTCACACGTCTGCTATTCAGTCTTGCGAGGAGTTTGAGAATCTTTGGGAGTCTGAGGAACTCGTTGATGGAATTGACTTGTATTGAGAAAGGAGAACTTATGAAGAAGTACGATTATTTTGAGGCTCCTACCCAGGTAAAGTTTTGGGATGGGCGTTATATTGGTGGTATTGCTTATCGGGATGAAATTATCTGCGGATGTTGCGGAGGCATCTTCAGAATTAGCGACATTTATGAGGTCGCGCCGGATACGCTTGAGGAAGACCCCATTGTTGTCTATGATTGGGTAGATATTAGCTCTAAAATTCGTGTAGGTAATAACTAAGAAGGGAGAATTCCAATGGTAGATACTCAAAAAGTTGGTAATGTTTGGTTTCACAAGACTGATTTTTGTGCTGAGGACTGGGCGCGACTTCTTGATAGATTTGATATAGATGATGATATTCGGGATAGGGCTTTTGTGATTGATATATGGGAGGCTGAGGTTCTTGCGAAGCCGGCGCGAAAGGAGGATTATTGATGTATCTTTGGGTTGATGATATTAGAACTCCGCCCAGCGACGATTGGCTGTGGGCGCGCTCTGTAAGTGAAGCTATTACAGCTATCAAGTCCTATGAGAGAAGCTTTGCCACTGACACTATCTATATTAGTCTTGACCACGATGCGGGCGACTTCGGGGCAGATGGAGGAGATTACATTCGTATTTTGGACTGGCTCGAACAGGCAGGAATTGTAGATACTGGGTATTTTTTCCATCTTCATACTATGAATCCTGTGGGAAGAGAGAACATGGAAAGAATTATTAGAAAGAATGGATGGAGGTTGGTGGAGTAATGATTGAAAGTCTATATAAGCCATTCCAAAAGTGGAGCGAAAAGGGTGCAATTTGGATTTTTAGCGACCCTCATTTCGATGATGAGGACCTTGTAAATGCATATGACGACCGGCCCTCTGCGGATGAGTTGGTGTGCCGTATCAACGCCAAAGTTGGGAAATGTGATACGCTTATTTGTCTTGGCGATGTCGGCGCGCTCTCTTATGTTCCTTTTTTGAGGGGATATAAGGTTTTGGTTATGGGTAACCACGATGCGGGTAGAACTTTATATGAAAGAAAAGTATATACAGCGCGCTATTCCGCCTCTGAATATACGAAGAATGAAGCACTCGATAAGATGAAAATTCTTTATCCTAATTGTAAGTATACAATTAGAAAAAATCCTTATGAAGAATGGGTAGTTGAGGCAGATAACCAACTCTTTGATGAAGTATACGAAGGCCCCGTTATGATTTCTCCGAAGCTTATGTTGTCTCATGAACCTGTTGGTCTTTTGGGCGGATGGGCAATGAATATTCATGGTCATGTTCATAACCGTATGGAGAGAAATAGTATTTGTCACTATAATGTTTGCGCTGATTGCCATAATTATCTTCCTTTGAATCTGAATCAGTTTTTGAAGTCAGGCGCTCTTTCCAAGATTTCTTCTATCCATCGTCAGACGATTGACGAGGCTACCGCGCGGTGTAAGAAGCGAGGTTATCGTCTAACTACTCCCAAAAATAAGTAAAAGAAACGACTACGCAGATGCCTGCGTAGTCTATTTTTATAATTTGAAATTTTCCTGTATTTATAGTATACTATATATAGAAAGTAAGAAAGGAAGATAGAAAAATATGACTCGTTATCATTACATCAAGAAGGGTATGTATCTTCAGTATCGGCTGGCAATGCTTCCTACTACTACGAATCGTTATTATGAGACTTCCTATGCTAAGTGGAATTCCTTGACTCCCTATCCTCCCTTCGCAAATGGCGCGCAGACCTATCAGGAGAGTTGGGACATCATTTGTAAAGCATTGAGAAGTATTGAGGGTTTGGAGGATTTGAAGTAAGATGAAAAAGTTTACCGTTGAAATCACCGATACCGATGTATACTTTAATGGGCATCTCCATATGTTTGGTTGTAAAACGGACGAAGAAAGCTATGAGGATGACATAAACAAGAATGAAATTCTGGCTCTTGTAGATGAAATTGGTTACGAACCAGTACTTCCATTTGAAGAAGTGACAGATAGACTTGGTGAGATTTGAAAGGAAGGAATTTTGATATGGGTATTTGGACAATCGTCTACATTACAGAAAGTGGACATGAAGGTGAAGTTGAAGTAAGTGCTGTAAACAAATTTATGGCATGGGATATATTTGAAGACATTGCAAAAGATTTTGATGAAAAGGTAGTTGGTGCGGACTGCTTTTTGGTAAAGGAGAACTAAAATGAACGAAACCGTAAAGATTTGGCTAGAGAACCTTATCAATAAAGAGATTGACGATGTTCTGGATGATATCGAAAGTAGAAAGACTTGGTGTCTTGGAATTGGTGATAAAGAAGCCCTTCAAACACAATTAGATAATCTATGTTTGGATAACGACTATCTTACTGCGCTAAAGATTCTCAAGAATCGTATCGAGAGAGAAGACCTCTAATTCCATTGGAAAATCTTTACGAGAAGCCTCGATAGGATTTAGAGAGATTAGATGTTCAGAAGAAAGATAATAATTAGACTCTGGAAGAGAAATCAAAAACTCTAATTTATTGAGGAATAGAAAGGAGATTCGTTTGAATACTATTTTGTTTTATGTTTTGGTGGCGATTGGTTTTGTTGCTTTTGTTTTTCTTGGATGGTCATTCTGTAATTGGATTGATGGCTATAAGAATGCTGGTGTGAGGATGTCTTTTGGAGAGTTCCGACGAATTTATGAGCTCGCGCCGAGTAAGTGGGATAGATATAGTGATTATACATATCGTCGGAGAGAGTGGATTTTTAATTATGAGAAGAGAGAAGAGGTTGGAACTTATATTTCCACAAGTATTGTGATGAAAACACTTTTTGACTTTTGGAGACTTCTTCTTTGGCAAAAAGAAATCGCTCGAAAGAGCCAACGAGAAAAACGTTTCAAGAAAGAGAAGGCCTCCCTTAAAAATTTGAGTATCATAATTGAAAAAGATGCAGAGAATATTCGTAAAAAATTAGAAGAGGAAGAACAGAAAGCTGAGAATCTTCAACAGGAAATTATTGATAGATTAGGAGGTAATAAGTAGTGGCTATTTTCATCGTGAGCGACCTCCATCTCGGGCATTCGAAAGATTTTATCTACGGCGCGCGAGGCTTCGAAAGTGTCGAAGATATGAATGAGGCTATTATTCGTAAGTGGAATGAGATTGTGGATTACGAGGATGATGTATATGTGCTGGGAGACTTGGTGATGGGGCGAGAGGTAAATCTTCAAATGCTCCGGAGATTGAAAGGACGGCTTCATATCGTAAGAGGAAACCACGATACGGATACTCGCTGGGATTTTTATCTATGGCTTCCAAATGTAGTAGAGGCGAATAATAGTCTCTATCTTTGTTATGACGGCTATAAGTTTTATTTGACTCACTATCCGACGATTACGATGCGCGCTGATGCCGATAAGCCATTGAAGAAGTGTCTGGTGAATTTGTGCGGGCATACTCACACAAAAGACCCGTTTGAAGATTGGGGACTTGGAATGATTTACCATTGTGAGTTAGACGCACATGACTGCGCGCCGGTTCGGATTGAAGATATTATTACAGATTTGAAACAAAAGATGAGCGACTGCGCCGAGTAAGCATGGTCGTTTTCTTTTTAGATTTGAAATTTTTTATATTTTAGTGTATAATATATATAGAAAATAGGAAAGGAGCTTAAAAAAATGACAGTTTATGTATCTTATTCTGTATTGAAGACGGTAGAGGTTCCAGATGATTGGAATGATAGAGAAATTAAAGATTACCTCGAGGGTATTGCTCCTGAAGGTTATAATGATATGGAATATGATGTAGAGGAGGACTAAAGATGGCAAATATAAAGTTTGAGATTGATGGGAAGGTTTATGATTTTGCTCCTGAGAGTTTTGCAATTGATAATGAGGGGAATATTATTCTGAAGTCGAAACGGGAAAAGAGGAATCCTTTTGAAAGAGTTGCAGAGGGAGAATGGTTTTATGTTTTGGGCCAGTATGGAGACGTCCAAAAGGCTAAAGAGGGTTTTATGTGCAATGGGTCGGCTCTTTATGAAGTAGCTAATTATTGTACTGATGAAGAACTTCTTCGACGGCGCGCTCTCTACGAAAAGCTTGAACGGTGTTTGTGGCGTTTTTCTATGGAGAATGGTGGAAGTGGAGATTATTATCCCGTTTTGGATAAAGCAACTCGCGGATGGTTTATCTCTTATACTGATTCTCAAATATTCGGACCCTCTTTCAAGACTTTTGAAGCTTGTCAGCGGGCAATAGATGAAGTAATAAAGCCTATGTTAGACGGGATTGCTGAGGAGGAAATCTTTTTGTGGAGAGGAGTCTAAGATAGATGACAAAACTTGATTGTGCGATAGAACTTTTGAGATTTTTATGTAAGGATGCTTCCGTCAATGGGGCGGTTGCCATAGATAAAATGGAAGCAGTAGCGCGGGCTATTATGGAGCTTGGAAGGAATGAAGGAGCTGGCGCCAAGTAAGAACTGGAAAGGTTCTTGCTAAGGGATTTAAGGAGGAGTAATTATGACACCTGAAGAATTTGCTAAAAAGGCAGAGGAAATTTATAAAAAGAATGAAGGTCAGGCAGAAGCAAACGGCCATATTGAGATGGACTGTCTTATGGTTGAATGTCTTGAAAGTTTGGGTTATAAAGATGGATGTGATATTTTGTTCAGTATGACTCATATTTGGTATTCATAAGAAAAGACCTACTTCTGATTGAGGTAGGTCTTTTTTCAAAAGTCTTGAGTTGTAATTAGGTCTAATTGGCGCGAGAGCCATTCGGGATTTATGAGAGAGGAATCTGTGTCCCAGATTAGGAGTAAAGGAATTTTATGGGAAGAGGCGTAGTTATCTTTTATGGTGTTGACTTGCTGAAGGCGTTGAGGGTTAGGAGCGCGAGAGGTGTCATGATATCGCTCTTCAACTAAAACGACGGACTCGCGCCAAGTAAGCCTCAGCTTCCATAGTAATGGATACCCCAAAGGAGAAAGGCAATCTTGATAGGATACATTCAGAGAATAGGAAACTCCCAGCTCATCCAAAGTCGTAGTAATTTTTTTCATTAGTTTTGATTGTCTCATAAAGCCTCCAAAATTTAGTGTTCAAAAAATTATAATGATATTGAAGTCCCGCTTACTTATTTTCGGAAAGCAAAGCAGGAGAAGTATTATAATAAGTAAAAATTTTGGGAAAATTTTTGGGTACGCTTTGGGCGTACCTATTTTTTTGGGAAAAAGGTGTACATATTATGTGTACATATAGAGGGGAGGGTAATAGGGAGTAGAAAGAGAGGGAGTAGAAGTAAAGGTGTACGAATATAAGTACGAATAGAGCGTATAAGTAAAGAGGGGTAGAAAAGGGGAGTATAAATAGAGGGGGTAAGTAAAGGGGGCGTAAGAATAGAAGTAAGAATATGAGTACGAATAGAAGTAAGAATAGAAGTAAGAA